>JAABUS010001085.1_pt1 | contig 62822 bp, 63 predicted proteins | sample 5560161 | NCBI WGS metagenome assembly JAABUS01 (sample SAMN10711885, study PRJNA513376) | rock metagenome | isolation source: Antarctica rocks | place: Antarctica: Victoria Land, Trio Nunatak nord | collected 2016-01-04
CCCCCCTCGAAATCGACATCCTCCCCTTCTCTCACAGTCCCCAAATCCTCTACGACCCCATACCGGCCTCCCTCGGGATACCAAAAGCACTGCTCATCCCACTCTACATCCACGCCCACAACATCTTCTTCTCCCATCTCCCCTCCACCCACTCCAACCGCCACTCCCACTCCCCCTCCCCACCTCCCAACAATGACAACCTCCAACCTATCGAAAACCACGACGAGGAGGAAGCCTACAACGCAACAACCATCCTCCTCCTCCACGACCCCACCCACACTACCGCGCTCAACTTCCGCAAAGCCCGCCTCCTTGCCCTCAAACCCCATCAATCAGGCTTCAAGGATGCACTGCAGCAGGAGTTACATTTCTTAACGAGCCTGCTCACAAGTCCATTGGTGAAACACAACAAAGCCTCGACGCTGTGGGCGCATAGGCTTTGGGTGGTGCGTCTTGCGCCAGAGAGCGTGATGCGCTTGTGGGTTGGGTGTGAGGACGGGAGGGTGGAGGGTTGCGGGGGGGAAGAGGGGTTGGATTGGGAAAGTGGGTTGGAGGGTAGTGAGTCGGAGGGGGCGGTGAAGAGGTATTGGGACAAGGAGCTGGAGGTGGTGATGAAAGCCGGGGAACGGCATCCGAGGAATTACTACGCGTGGGCTTATGCGAGGGATCTGCTGCGGGAGTTGGCTGGGAAGGGGAGGAAGTGGGGGTTGGCGAGGGCTGGGGTTAGGAGGGTGCAGAGGTGGTGTTTGCAGCATCCGAGGGATGTTTCGGGGTGGGCGTTTTTGGAGTTCTTGCTGAGGGAGGTCGGTGGCGAGGGGGACCGAGGTGGTGAGGAGGTGGTGAGGAGAGTGGTTTGGGAGACGAGACAATTTGTGAGGAAGTTTGAGTGGAGGGGGGAGAGCATTAAGTGGTTCTTGAAAAGCGTGCAGAGGCTGGAGGGAGGAATGAATGGAGATCCATGAGACGGAGTCGTTGCATATTGGGCGAAAATGTTTCGGAGCCAGATGCAAAGGGGAACAGCTTTGAATGGTTCTTGGAGATTGCACAGGGAATCTGAGTTGACCACCATGGAGAAGGCCAGGAGATCACGGGCTCACTGCTCAGTATTGGAATCGCTCCGAGGCCAGATGCTGTTTATGGGGGGTGTCGAGCCGTCCCAAACAATGCCATGAAACGATCCACCCACCAAGTTGTTTTCTCTCGAACAAGACGCGCTCTTTGAGGGTATTTTCAATCCTGCGACATATCTCCCATAGCAATGCATTCTCATCTGGGCTCATCTAGCATCATAAATCATCTCTGTGTTCTGTTCCATCCAACTGGAGCGCGTATCCAACATCAGAGCTACCCAAATGTCGGGTATCCTGGCGATGGGACGAATACTATAGATGCCTTTGTGTATTATGGTGGGGACTGAGCCAGCCCGTTCATTCTCCCATTGGGCCCTAGCATGCTGGGAATGGGTTTGCGAGTAGCCCTGGTGGTGTTGATCCGCGGTACGCCTTGGAACACACGAGGCTCTTTCATTAGGGTTGGGTCAAGCTTTGCAGGGACTGCTCCACAATTAGCCATAGGAAATTCGACTAGGACTTGCGTGATAGAATACTCACTTCTGGTCACTATCGACCTATAGTCCCCTGGAATCTTTCCCTTTGGTGGCGTAGCAGATGCTGAACGCCATAGATGATCGGACACGTCTGACAGAAAGTCTGTCTTCGACTTGCCGAAGATCGAGATCCGCCCACGGTTTCTCTTAGACAGGATCACCTGATCGAAGAGCATGATGCTCGGGTCGCTAGGCGGCTTGGTTTCTCGCTCGTGGATAAACTCATTGAAGCCTACATTTCTATTAGCATTTACAGGTGTGGGAAGCTTATACGGATTGCTTGCCCTGTGTTTGTTGCAACACCCGCACGTAGTTGGCGTTTTCATGAGGCAGACTTCGAAGAAATCCGTCCATGCTGAAGCGATAGAGCATCCCCGACTTCTTCTGCTCACCTGTAGCAGGCTGGAGAAACTTACGATAGGTGTAGAACAAGCTGGCAAAACATCGGACAAAAGCTGCTCGTACTTGCTCAGGGTGAAAAGCAGCTGGGCAAGGCAAGCAAACCTGTTGCGCACATCTGCCATGAGTGCTAATACTACAGCCATTGCATTTGTAGATACCACCGTCGGCTTTCTCTTCACAGATGGAGCATGTGGACCGATCGTCCCGAGCACGCCATTGAAGGCAGTGACCCTCCATCCATTGTGTAGTCTCATTGTTCCGAACCGGTTGCATTAGCATATTAGGCATTATCGTCGAGGCAGCTAACGTCGACTGCGCGTATGTAGATGGTGCATAGTTCGATCTAGCAAAACCTTCGGTAGATATCGTTGCTACTGAAAAGCTGGAAGAGTGGTTTGAAGAATGACCGCTGAAAGGGATACTCGGTCGTCGTGCTGTAGGGTTTCTGTCCACGGCGTACGTAGAGCTCCGTTTTGAGAGGGCGTCGAAGTGGCCCGAGCGCTTTTCGCGCAGACTCGGTAAAGCGAATCCGGAATCGTTTCGAGACACTGGCGTGAGGGGTAGAGGTGGGAAAGATGTCGAGATTGGCGATTGCGTTGGCGAAGGAGGCGAGCTAGGCTTTGTGGATCTGCTTGTCGAGGGTCTCTCTATGGAGTGGTGGAAAGCTGACGGTACAAAGGCGTTGAATAAGGGTGGTTGAGAAATAGTCCCTGGACCAGCCTCTCCGAAAGAAGTTGAGTTGAGACTGACATACTTCGCCAGAGATGTTGCTGGTGGAAAGCCATTGAACACTGACGGGTTCTCGGACGAGAAGGCGTCATACGGAAAAGACTCGACAGCGTAAGCAGGCGGTCCTATAGGTACACCGTATCGATTGTGGTGCGGTGCAGCAACTTGAAGCAGAGAGGTCAACTTCCTTCGTTGCTGCCTTGGCATTGGTACTGGACGCGTTGTGGACTCTATCTCATCTTGATCCAGGTCAACCAGCACGAAGTCATCTTCCGGCAGCTCGGTCTCCTCATACCGGCGTTCAATGCCAACGATATAGGGGCATGGCGCCTCTAAAGCTTGTATGAGCCGCGCCGGCAGCACCGGAATAAAAACACCGGCCCATGTCATTGGATAAAGCAGCTCAACAAGTGCTTTACTGGCCAAATGCAGCATCGAGGTATGTGAGGATAGAAGGATGATTCGTGATTCAGCTAAAGCAAACTGGATAATACGTCAGCGGGCTGTGGCACCGTAATAGGCATATGCTCACCTCCAGAAGTACAACGATGTTTGGGATGGACAATGCTCTGAACAAGGCGTATAGATCGGTCTAGCTAGCTCATCAGCACACAGTATCGAGACGAAAAAGGCGCCTCTCACGTTTCGTGAGCCAGGCAGTTCGTTGACTGCCTCTTTTCTGGCAAATAATCTCAATTCCCTAATAGCAACTTCCACTTGAGTCTTTGAAGAGATGGGACTTAGTGCTTCGGCACAGAGATTGACAACATAACGTTCCACCGGTTGCCACATCCCTACCTTGGGCGAGCTTGGAGGCACTCTCAGTATAGCGCCATCCGTCATGGGGACGATCACAGCTCGTAGCCATTCTTTCCAAAAGCCGGTGAGCGACGGATCTCGGCCAAGGATGCCGTACGACCTTGGAATCCAAAGCCCGGTTTCTCCGTTGGTCAATCCGTCGATCTTTGCTGCTGCACCGTGCCTGACAGGCCGTAAGAGGTCAGCCATAAGCCCAATTTTCTCCTCAACGGCGCTGATTTCATCCTCTAGGTTTTCTCGATCCACTGATTCGGAAGCCACAGTTGGTAAACGAGCGAGTAAGCGCGACAGCTTCACCCTCTCCAACGCAAGCCTTTCTCCCAGACTGCTAGCAAGCTCTCGCTCTTCGTCTGTCATATTATCTCGCCTCCACTCTTCACATCTCTGCTCTAATTCTCCGGAAGCTCGATGATTCAGCGGCATCCATACGATGATGCATATAGCATAGAGGCGAGAGTTATCGGCGGAGGTCATCGCGAAGCCATGCCAGGTCGATCTCGGTCGCTCATCGGATGAGACGATGTTGACATCGTTAGGAAATGCGAACATTGGCACATAGTCTGGGAAAGCACCTCTTCGCTTGGTCTCCTCGACCATACTCTTGGGCGGATATCTATCCAGAAGCACAGGCTCTAATCTCCGCTTCAGAGGATGCGTGTTTACTTCGGCGTTCAGGGGTTGAGGATTGGGAATGACAGAATCGTAGTTGCTCAGTCGTTTCGAGGTACGGACCGATGCTTTGATTTCGCTCAAGTCAGTCACAGCTCTTAGTACAAGGCCGCTCCTAGAGTGCCAGGGTAGCAAGCCCCAGAGGCCTATCTCAAATTTTGGAATGCTTACAGTTCCCGTTCACCGAAGATTGCCGCTTCATGCTATTCATGTCTCGAAAGGATATGCGCCGTCGTATGCTCCCAACACCAGATTTGAGTCCACCAGCATCCTCGTTGACGATCCTCTGAGTTTTCGGCCGGGGCCTTGGCCTGTTTGGGACCACGACGCCAGCGCTCAACGTAAGATCGGAGAGGAAGGAGTCCCTTTCCGAGGCAAACTTCCGAAGCGCTTTATCAAAGTCCACATCGTTGAGGCCTCCTGTGCCACTAATCTGGATTCCTTTTATGGTAACGCTGCTCCTGTTGCTTTCTGTGCCCTGCTTTTCCGGTGTGGAAGCTATCGACGCAATTGACAGTCGCGCGTCGTCGGAGAGACGTGATAGACGTTGATAGGAGTTCCGCTTGGCTCTTCGAGGCGTTACTTGGGGAAAGTCTTGTGAGTGCCCATCGTCCTCTGCTGCCTTATCCTCCTCGATTGTGGGCTCGCCGGGTGGGGTGATGTTGCCATCTGTAGAGTCTCCATCGCGACTCCAAGATAATTGATCGCTATCGACACCTTCACCGGAGTTTTAGCAGGAAGTCGTGTTCTGGTCGCAAGGGGGTCACCGTACCCGAAATAAAGAACCAGTCAGCGAGGGGAGCAGATGATACCTCTGATTTGGGCACAGGTGCCATTGGCTATGGTGCAGAGTAGACACTCGTGTAAGGAACGTGGGGGGTGAAGCAAGAATGAATAGGTCGAGTGCAAACGACAATCATATCAAAATGTCAGCTAGTGCAGAAATTGTTTCGCTTGTCACACATGACGAAGGGAATCTCCTATCCTCCGCGTCCGCACATGTGATACATGCAAAGTGTTAAGCGTTGCATATGCGGAAGACGCCCCCAGGTACCTGGGACGCGGACAGAGCGTGACGGTAAAAGAGAGCGCGAGCAAGCGATCAGCCGAAGTGGGAGCAAAGAGGGTAGGTCTCGTGTCTAGCGATACTGTTCTCGAGCCATATGATATTGGGTGAGTGGTGGCGGCGCGGTGCCTCTGTTTGATGGCCTGCTGATCTACTACCACTACGAGTAAAGTCCAGGACAGTAGCTGGTGTTGAAGGCGGCGCCCAGCGGTTATTGCTCGAACAAATCGAGGTCCGAAAGTAGAAGTAGTCTCTCCCCCACATTTTAGGGAGGCCCCGCAGATTGGTAGCCATGGTCCCATTGGACGTGTCTCTGGTCTAAGGCCACTGGCGCTGTAAAAGGGGCTCGGGTACCCGGGGGTTCCAACGGCAGAAAGTGAAGTATTCAATCACGTTGTCGGTGTTATTTCAGGTGCAAAAGAGTGCGAATTACAGCCTCAGATCGTGACCCTGGGTAGGGACCTGGATTCCTTGTCAAGGATCAGCGGCCAGAAGCAGTCTTTGCCGACCATGGACCCCTCCAACCTCCAATGGTACACCCTCGCCTATCTAAAGTTTGGAGGCTCGACTCATATATCTTGTGCGCTTACCACACATGATACACTGACACCGAAAGGCTGATTATGCCTGATCCATTCGACGCATCACCTACAGAGAAGACGCACAAAGGAGACTTGTAGAAGTACGCCAATGCTATTTTGGGCCTCGAGACGGTCCACTACCACTACCTGTTCAACTCTCCTTAGTCAGGGGTAGAACCAAAGGGAGCACCCGGAGTACCGTACTTTTACGTCCCAGAAGCGACTGACTTTGGCGGGTAAGGTTCAAAGTCAAATGCCATATCTGAACCTTCAGGACACTCCACAACGGATATCATATACGGGGCGGCACTCTGCAATTGCCATGCAAGCTGAAGAGCTGGCTTTAGAGGGGTACCCCTGTTGTGATCGCCCCATTGGATGGATCCGACGCTTTATTGTCCGCTGGCGATCTGAACGCTTCAGCAGGCTTCTTCCGGCCTGCTGCATCTAGTCCTGCAGAATGAGCCTCTTAAGCGAATGTAAAACGCCGTTAGCTGCTTCACCGAGGTCATGATTTGGAGTCTGTGCTGTCAAGGTTATCGCTCTTGCGCTTCTGTATGTGATACCTAGGTAGTGTCGCCTATCAATAGTCACGTGAGCTTCTAGCTTTCAGGTCTGTCCTTCACCGTTTCTTCGTCATGAGCCATCCTGTATTCAAGAAACCCTGATCGCCAAAAGCTGTACGCCATTGCATGCTCAACTGGCCAAGTACTGTCCGTCCATCGTTAGTCTCTAGTTGGGCTTCATCACCATCATCTGCCTGGTTTTCGATCAAGAAAGCAATTTGCGCGACATCCCGAGGCATGAGTACTTGTATCTCAGCCCCCATCGTGTCTGAACTTTCGAGGTCCCGGTTGAGCGACGTTGAACGGAAGGGTTGTTTGGGGCTGAACTGGATTTGTTCGAGTGTGATGGATCCTTCTGCCATGTTCTCTAATTGAGCCTCGAGAGCAAACCGGGTGATGTTGTGTACTGGCGCTGTTCCTTCCACTTTTGTGGGAGGAAAATCTGACACCTTGGTTCGGACGCTGAGGCACGGTTGGGCGACGAATCGATAAAGTTTCCTATATGTGCGTACACGGCCACTGGAAGCTGACCTGCTCTTCGACATTGTGGTCTCCGAATAGCTTAGGCTTACCGCCAAAACATAATCTCCTTCTTCTTTGAGATCGAACTTTACGATCTTCTGCAAAGACTCTCCTTGCTCCAGTCGGTCCTTGGTCGTCTCATCGTCGGATGGCGTAAGATCGAGGAGCACCGTCCCGGATGGGGCTTGCATCTCTGCTGCTATTTTGACAGAAGTAATGATACGCTCAGGATCTGCTGAGATCTCATTGTTGGCGCACAACGTACACAGAAACGTTTCTCCAATGTATGCAGAACCGAAACCTGGCGGAAAGGTGAGCTGATGCAGGGTGAGTACATCTATCACGGCTACTCGTTTGGCTTGCGAAACCTACAAGCGGGCGTAGGAGGAAATCCTCGTCGAGATGCTTGGGTGAATCGTAAGCCCGTCGGCTATCGATATCTGTTGTTGATGATTGCTGGGGTATTGGAAACTGATGAGACAGCGACGGACGAGACAGGCTTCGTGATGGTCAGGGCGTGCGTTGTCCTCGACGTCGTTGCCAATGGCTCGACGTACCGTAGGACTAGAAGGTCGTTTAGCTAGTTACAAGTAGGTCGACTCAGATTGAAACCTCGATTGTACCCTTTAAAGAAACAGAATGAGGCTCCTTGCTGGGAGCCTCCATCTTATTTGACCTGTTTGTTTACGACCGAGGAGCAAGATGAAGACGGAATTGGATTGAGGCTCATTACTGGGCCTTGCGATCGGAGACTGCGGAATATATAATAGATTAAGGTAGCCTCAACTTTTGACTACATTAGCTATCAATTCATGAGATTTATGTGCAAAAAACTCGGGAAGTGTACGCTTATCAAGGTCACATGGAAGGTTAATCCATGTACTAGTTCGCCATTCCAGGAGTTGCTCCAAGAAGTATATTATCGAGTTGAACAATTTTGTCATTGGACCTTAGGAATGGAAGGAATGGAAAGAAGGGGACTCCCCAACTTGAAGTGATTGCTCTGAATCGAAAGTCCTGTCTAGGGTCCACACTAGGGCTGGATTGACGTGAGAGCCACACGGTTCTGATTAGCCTGTGACTTTATTCAGGAGTGGGAACATCGTGTCGCCCCCTGATCCTTCGGATTTTATAGACAATTTTTGCTCTTCCCCTTCAATAAGTTCCTCAGGCTAAGTGGGTGTCTGGACAATAGTCTAAGAGCTATTTCTACATTTCGGATGAGACTTACAGCACGTTTTGACGATGACACCTGCGGCTCTCACAGGCACATGCCTGTGCGGCGATGTCTCATACACTAGTACTTGCCTCCCTTCGAGTTTCTCCCTCTGTCACTGCAAAAGCTGCCGGCGCAATACTGGCTCTGCTTTCGGCGCATGGGCCGATCTACCCAAATCCTCCGTCAAAACCAACTTTTCGCATGCTCAGCTCCTGCAAAAGTCATCACTAGCTGTCAGGTCGTCTTGCAGCCAATGTGGGACGCCGTTGTTCATGGAGTATCATGCTACAGGGGACACGATCAGTGTCGCTGCAGGGACGATCGACGAAGGCAGTGCGGTCGGAAAGCTAGCTGGCCCAAGTAGCCATATATTCGTGGCAGAGAAAGCGGCCTGGTTCCCCATTCCGGATGATGGGTTGAGAAGATATGACCGATTTCCGGATGATTTCCAAGAGGCGATAGACGCTTGGAAGGCGGGAAGAACGTAGAGACATGATAATGTACCACTGCACACCGAGAAAGCCTTCCTACAGGGGGACTCTCGTTGCCAAAACTTGTAACATCATCGCCCTCTTTAAGACAAATCTTTCTACCGCTTCCACTTAGTCCAAGCCTGCGAGAACCCAATCTCGTCTTTCACAGCAGCGGCAGCAGTTCCTCTAGAGCCGAAGGCTGTCGAGGCTGTACATGGATCTCCATTTCTGGATGCCAAGTCGACGAGAGGGACCATGCTCGGTCTCCCATGTGCGCACTGAAAAGGAAAGGCACACATAGCGAGCTTCTGGATCAGCAGTCGGCAATCGTCAATTGTCAATCCATCATTGAACATGATGGCGCTACGGCAAGACCGTGAATTTACCATATCGATGATGCTTTGAGGGCAATCACGTATACGGGAGAGCCAGCTTTTTTCCAGTGGTGAAGCATCATGTTGACCTGAATCTGTTACTGTGTCAAGCGAGGAGCTAGCGATCTGCCCAGATTCTTCGCGTTTCCATACCTCATTCCTCATAAGCTCAATGACAACCTTGGGATTGAGGCGGCATCTCTCGGCTATGGCTTCTGGTAGAGTCCTAACGCTTAGCCTACACACAGAGCTGCCGAGCATCGAGGATGATTGCTGAACTAGGGTAACGCCATATAGAATGCCCCAATTTGCAAAGTGTCTTCTATGATTTGTGAATAGTCTGTGCTCCTGCCTGGGCACGTCGAAAATTATCGGCTTTTCAAGGACTGTGGTAGCAATGGTCGATTGTAAATGACTTGGATCGAGTGCGGAGTGGAGTGAACCGCTTCCCTGGGATGGAGGTGCACATAGCTCAGCGAGAAGGGCCTCAACCCGGACTCGTTCATCAGCTGCGTGCTGATCTATTAGAATGAGGACTTGATCATCAGTAGTCAAGTCTCCCAGCAGGGCGGGCTCTGAGATGGTAGCATTCATGCAGACCAGTACAAACTTTCTTTCGATCTGGGATATGATACGTGCATTTCGTAGATTATCTTTGGACAATTTAGTGGACAAAGAGGATGAAGACTCGGCGAAGGCATGCTGCATGTTTGTATGCGAGCAACGATGACATGCGCCATGCAATGTTGTAGAAGCCTCCAAACTGGGGCCAATGGATGAGACCTGTGGTATTGCTCCCTCTGTCCGATTGAAGATGGGGTTCTCCCAATCTCTCAGGAAACCACTGACCCAAGAATCTTCTTTCGCCGACGCAAATGGGATCAAGGGGCTGCGACTTGGGATCCTAAGATTCAAAGACATTGTCGAGTTTCGCAATACATGAGCTGATGGCTGGTTGTGCGACATCGCCACAAGCCGCTCGGTCACCGCAAGTCCTGTGCGAGCATTGATCAATACGGTAGCCTTGGAAATAGGATTGATCCACGGAATGGCCTCTTCGAGCGCCACCGTTTCAGCAGCATCACTCGCCAGGCCATCGCGTGTCTCCCTAAGGGCGATCACTTCCCCGGAAGCTTCAGCAGCGCCAGCATGCCCAGCCATATCCGGGGTTCTAAGTGCACCCTCTTCCGAACCGATCAGTAAAGTATTCGAGCGATCATTTGGTACAAGCGGCGATAGCACCATGTGAGAATTGCTTCTAAATGAAGAAGGTCTGTCGGATGGGCACGGTTGTGTAAGCGATTCGGAGGTAGCCATCTGCGCCGCCACCTCGTGCGAAACATTCCTGCTGCCACTCTTGATACGACTCCAGGAGCTAAATACATCCGTGGAGGACCACGGAGCCGCTGTTGAAAGTTTTGGTATCTGTACATCATCTGCCAGAATGCCCAAGCGTGAATGCCTTGTTTTGAGTATGTTCGGCAAAGGGTCGCTCAGAGAAGACCTTCTCGATTGCAAGGGGAGTTTGGCTCGATCGTCGAAATTTGATCTCTTCCGAGAGTGAACCTGTTCAAGACGAGGTTCTGGGCGTGGAGATGCTGGAGCCGATGGAGACATCTTCACAACAACGGTTGATAGCTGTTTTGGCCTCTGGCGATTAGTGGACGGTCTCTTTCGGGTTTGGAAATGATAATCCACTAAGAAGCCGCTTATCATGGCTGCAAGCACTTTGACTGTTATTGAAAGAGCACTTTGTGTTTTTAAGAGGTCCGGTGTAGGTTTGGACGCCTTCTCGTCATGAATGTTGATCTGAATATAGAACATCGGCCACCGATCCACCCCTTTCCCACCTCCCTTTAGCTGCCTTCCAGTATGTCCATCTTGTTTCCGGCGACGGTCTGGTTTTATGCTATGGGTGTCTTCGATGTCAGGAATATCTTCTTTGGCCCCAAACCTTGATGTGGCGAATAGATGGTTAACCTCATCATAAAGGACATTCCCAGCAACACAAGGATCGATCATATGAATGCCCAGAGAAATAAATTGAACGGATTTGGAGGGAGCAGGTTCCAATGAGATGGCGCCTTTCATTTTCATCATAGGTGTGCAAGCCGAAACCCTGACCCAATCATCCCAACTAGAGGGGTCAATGTAAGCGGCATGTGAGAGAATAGTACGGATCAATGGAAGGCTGAAAGCTGGCACAGAAATTGAAAGATTGTGCACTGAGTGGCCGAGCGTCCCCCTGCCTCTTACGCATAACTTCCGTATACCTTCAGAAGCCCTGACATTAACATCAATTGGGCTGCCCCAGGCCAGAAGCAAGCCTACGACCTCTTTGCAAGCGGTGTTCAAGAGCCTTTCATGCTCTTTCCCATCCTTGCTCTCAACACTGCGCTGTTTCAACCGTACCGGCATGTTGCCAAACAAGTCTTGAATTCCAACCTTTGTGCCATGGTCGCGGCAGGATAGCTGATGGTATGCGGGTGCCGGAACGAGTCTTGCTGCCGGCCTAGAGCGATGTAGAACGAGAGTAGCGTGAGAGCGGTTTAGATGGTGGTGCGAAGTGATTGTCAAAATGGACAAGGCCGCAACGGAAGACAGGAAGGTTCCACTTTGCCCGTGGACTGGATGACAAGCACTTGCCTTCGATGTATCTATGGAGGTAAGTAGGATTCCGGAGCATTGAGAACCGGCACACCCACGGTGCTGCCTCGCTAGGCCACCGTCAACGGCGAATTCTGAAGGCGCGATACCTTGGCCGTCATCCTCTACGGTGCATGCGCCGCGACCGTAGTCGATATGAACATCGATTCTGCGCGCTCCGGCATCCAGTGAGTTCTTGAACAGACCGACGACCACGCTGTTCAATGATGGTATTGCGGTGGAGGAGTTGATTTGCTTCGCAACGTCCGCCGGCAAAGGCAAGATTGAGCCGCTCTTGGCGAGCATCTTTGGATGCTACACGAGACACTAGAGCGGTCGAAGGCTTTCTGGGTGTCTTGATACACTGTGATGAAAGCTTCGCTGCTTCGAGGTGTGTGGCAGTCCCTCACGGTGGACGCCATTGCACATCAGGAAAACTAACCTGAGATGGCAGTCGCATCTGTGCCCTCTTCAAGCTTCTGGGCTTAGGAAATGGTGACTGGAAATCTCCAGTGCGGAATGCATGTTCGCCGTCTCCAGGGTCGTTGGAGGTTGGATGAAGATTGAACACACACCAACCTTGAAAGTTGTGGTGATATGAAGAGGAAGTCGATAGTTAATCTTGTACCATGGGCGAATCTTAGGGTGAGCTTTTGATTGGCCAGCCCTACGACCTTTTCAATTGTTGTCTCTAGCGCATGTCTTCCCAACAGTTACCCAACATACGTTATCAGCTCAGAAGTACTCTACACTCTACAGAACACGACTGACTTGCCTTCCAAACATCACATCTCCCAACCAAAGATCAGGCTCTCTTCATTGCCAAAGGCTTTTATCTAATTCACGTTCGCACTCTTGGTGATCGCAGTAACATCGAACCCTCCAGCCAACAGTACCTGTACTTCAAGGGAAATTATCGTCCTACGTCACTCGATAGTCGATTGGGTATTTAAGAAGGTCCTTTGAGTGGTGGTTGATCATTGTGAGCCAACAGTATGGCAACTGTCGATTCAGCGCAGCGCTCCCATGGTACGTTCAATGGAGAATCCAAAGACAGCAGGACTCGATAGAGAGAAAATGTATCACCCCCAAACATAAGTAGATAGCTTACAATCTACGTAGATAGGCACTCTCGTCGACGGCCATTCGCAAGCTGGATGAAACGTCTGGCCAACCTCAAAAGCTCATCTTCTGATTCGGCCCCTATCGGAGCCGGCAAACGCAATCAACAGACACACAATCAGAAAACGAAGAAGGACATCCCTGTCAAGAACAGCCCTTATTCAATTTCGGGGAAGCCTAATTATAATGCCTCGATTCCGAGTAATGGGCACGGCCACCTCTCGTTCTACACACCTCCATCCGGACACAGCGTTAGCAACGCCTCACGTTCGCATAGCAAATTGTCTCTTCCTGGCTCAAGTGATGGCCATCAAGCGCCGACGATCAGTAACAAGTCGGCCGCGCCAACGCTCTCCACGAACCCGGATACAGTCAACTCGGATATCGCTCCCTCGAAGGCCGGGACTGCAGCCACGGCGGGTGGGGCGCTGAGCTCTAATAGCAGAGGAGGCGGTGAAGGGAGCACGTTTTCATCACCCGCACCATCGGTCCGGTCTCTGACCACGACACTTACCACCATACAATCTTCGGCGCCGTCCAATCTTTTAGTGGGAAATCCAACCCATACAGGAAGCCAGCCAGTAGCACCATCATCTGTTCAGCACAATCAGAATCATTCCACGCATTTCTCTCACCAATTCCCATCTTCGCCTCCAGCTTCTGCCATTCCATCGCACGTGGTGAATCAAACGAGTGGTGGTGGTCATCCTGCGACGTATAGCACGGCTACAGCCAACAATCTACTTACTGATAACGCTTCGGTTATGACACTTGCCTCTTCATCGAAGAGACGACGGCGAAACTCTTTGGATACGAACGCTTCTATTCGAGCTCTAGCTCCTTCGTCGTTGTTTGGTGGCAGTCGAGAGTCGCTGCCACTCAGCGTGCTGAGTGCTAACGTCAGTGACCAGCCAAGTACTGGCTTACATCAAGCCCGTCACCCAGGTACCGCTCTGCCAAACACTGAACGAGCAAGTGTGTACTCGTCGTCCGGCATCGCTCCGGCGCTCAGTAGTGAACGAAACAGCTACTACGCTGGGAAACAAAGCAACACCGGGGATGGCGGAAGTATGAGGAGTGGGCTCCTCGGCCACGGGAGAAATGATAGCATTACTGGTAGCATCGGAGGACTCGCAAATACTGGTAGCCCTTTGGCTAGCCCTCGAGAAGCGCCTTCTCAAGGGAGAATCAGTAGACGGAACTCAGCCTGGGGCGAGGTAAATGAAGAGGACATCCCATCTGATGAAGAGGTTGCAAGCACTGGGAAGAAATAGCCGCGAAGGCCTAGCCTTTCAGCGCCTATGAAGTAAACTTGAATGGGAGTCCAAGCGATCATTGTCGGCACCATGTCCCAAGGACTGTGCAGGATCGCTGTTGTAAGTATTCTAGACGGCTCATTGGCTATGCAAGGAGGTGGCCTACTTTATACCCAATTCGCTGAGATCAGTGCAATTCAATCAAGAACACTACCTTCTTGACGCGTAAACATCATTCAGGTCACCCTGTCTCTCGTAAAGATGACTGTAGAACCGTTGAAAAACAATGCTTGGCATGATCATTAGACCTCGAACAAAGTGTTGACTCGCCAATGGGGAGGAATGGGATAGCTCGACTTGTCACATGCCGGTGTGGTCTAGTGGCTCCAATGCCTTCGTGTTTGAATTCTCCCCATCGTTCAACACGTACAGATTTTGGTCAAGGGCACCACTGTCACAAAAGCGCTCTTATCGACCGTCTGCTTCTGTCTGACTACGACCCGAAAGACTTCGATTGGTGATGTCCAAGATGGGCATGAAGAGAAGCTCCGCCTCGAAGGACGGATCAGTATCTCCTCCACGCACCAAACGAAAAGTGGGCTCCAGTACAACAAGTGAGAAGCCGAATTGATGACCATCGATTTCGATCGCTAAGCTGGCGAGTAGGTAAAGCCGTCGCCAGCTTTTTCACCCCAGTGTCGAAAAAGGAGGCCGCCCGGCTTACGTGGCGGGTCGTCAACAGCAGCCTACTTCTCGGTAGCTACAGGCCACCATCTAGAGAGCCTACACCAAAGAGACGCAAGATTGCGGCCTTTGATCTGGTATTCACTATGTAGAATAGGGGCCTAACACTGTCGCTGATATTCTCCAGGATTCCACGTTAATCAAGACTTCATCAGGCAATTTCTTCCCCAAAGATGCGACAGATTGGACGTGGTGGGATTCGTCTGTGCCTACGAAGCTCAGAGAACTCTACGAGGATAAGTATGTATCAGTCGAGACGCTTGGCCACGCCTCATATGGTCTCAGAGACGTTGGAACTGGGCTAATGGCACGCTCTAGTTACAGTATCGCTATACTCACCAATCAAGGCAGCGTCAGTCTGAAGAACGATCCGAGAACGATCAAAAGTGACCAGAAGAGCCTACTCATATTCAAGACTAAAGTCAACACTGTTCTGAACCACTTCGATTTTCCTGTGACTTTGCTTGCCGCTACAGCTCGTGATCAATACCGTAAACCCCGAGCGGGAATGTGGAATGAGCTGCTAGAGGAGCTAGATCTTGAAATTGGCGATGGCCCGGACATGTCCGCTTCGTTCTTCATTGGTGACGCTGGTGGACGTCCTGCCAGAAAGAATGTCAAGGCAGACCACTCATGCTCCGACAGAAACTTGGCGGACAATGTGGGAATCGAATTCAAGACCCCCGAGGAATATTTTCTTCTCGAAGAACCAAGGCCCTACATCCGAGAATTCGAACCGAGTGCCTACCTCAGAGTGGTCTCGGACGATGCCCGGAATGCAAGTAAGTTGGTGGCATCGATAGATCATGCATGATCTTGTATTGATGTAAGCTAGTCCGAAGTGCGATGGGCAAGCCGAACGAGCTTGATGTTGTCATCTTTTGTGGTTCTCCCGGTGCAGGCAAATCGACCTTCTATTGGACCTTTCTGCGGCCGCTTGGGTACGAACGGGTAAACCAGGACATACTTAGAACAGTATGTTGTCTGTTTGAAACACAATTGCAATCGCTAACAATTCCTTCTCCTTAGAGGGACAAATGTGTGACAGCCGCTTCAAGATATATCTTGGACGGGCAATCGGTGGCAGTCGGTAATTGATCCTCAGAACATCAACAGTATTCTCTGGATTTTATTGCTAAAGGCTTAGCAGACAACACGAATGCAGACATCCCGACACGAGCCGTGTGGATCGAGCTCGCCAAGAAGCTCAAGATCCCCATCAAATGTGTCTATTTTAGTGCTCCTGCAAAGCTGTGCGAGCATAACGACACAGTAAGAGCTTTGGCCATGGGGTCCTTCAACCCGGAGAAGCGTTCTATCCTTCCGCACTCTGCTTTTGCGGGGTTTGCTGCAAGGTTCAAAGAACCATGCATAGAAGAGGGATTTCAAGATGTTACGCGCATTGAGTTTGAGGTATGCATCTCGCTTGTATGCTTGCTGCACGCTTGACATGAGCTAATCGAAAGCCCCAAGTTCCAAGGAGATGCGACACAACGCCGACTCTGGACTCGATACTGGACGTGAGAACGGGAACGAAATAGATACTGTCCCGGCATCAACTTCGATCTTTAGCCACATAGGTGAGTCGTGGCATTCGTTGCTCCAGGGCTTCATCCGTCACGTGCACTTTTGATGACACAATGCGGTCTCAGGAAATAGCTATCGTCGTGCAGGCTAGATCAGACGGTCTGTGGAAGTCACTTCCAAATAGCACTGCATGAAACGCGCTAGTTGGTGGGCAGGCTGGTGATCGATTCTACCAATGCCGGGGCGTTGAGAACAACATCAGAGAGTGAGAAGAAGCGCACAAGTACTATTCGCAAGTCTTCCAAAGCTAGCGCTTGTACACAGCTTTTAGTCGGTCATCACCCACAGCAGCACCTGACCCTACTGAAGTATTTCTCAGGCCATGCAAAAGTCCGTGTGCGCTTCCGTTGAAACGAAGCGAAGCACAACATCAGGAGGATATGCATCTTGGGAAGCACAAAAGAACAAAAATAGGCAATTGTGATCAAAGAACAGTTCATCGGACAGATGCAGATAATGGGATCTGACTACTTCTTTAGGTCTCTCATCGTGTTCAAAATGGTCAGCCTCGCCCTGGTCGTCCCTGAATCCCTGCTCAGTACATCCCTACCCGTCTGTAATGTTTAATATTGGTAACCACTAGAACCACACCACCCTACTCTGCTGCCACACCACCCCTACTTTGCTCCCACACCACCCTTCCTCACTAAGTCTAATCGGGTAATTTTCCGACCCTATAAACAAACAACATCAACAAGATTACAGGGAAGCAATAAGAAATACATGATTTTGCGTCTGTTTATTATCAAATTCGATATATTTTTTTAGAAACCTCTCGATGCAAATCTAAATTTAAAACATATCTTTTTGTATACTTAGAATCAATCTCTATTTGTATCTCTAATTACATTTAAAAACTATCTATATAGAAAATCGAAATATCTAAAATTTGTTTTTTTGTTGCTGTCTCTCTTGCATTTTCTTGTCTATTTTGTCGACAATTTTTTTGTCTATCTTGCTAACTTTGTGTAGACAATTAATTGTCAAATATTTAATTAAAAAATAGATTCGAAATTAACTTAAAGATAGATAAGATTTATTAAGTAAAATTTGCAAAGACTATTTAATATTAATATTGTAATTGCAAAAAATGCAACTTATATTTTGTTTAATAAGTTTTGCGAACAATTTTTTAATTTAACAATAGTAGATTTTTGTATACGTAGTATATTATTTAGAATAGTTCTATTCTTAGACAACAACAACAAATTTTTTAGTAATATTTTTTGCACTTTTGTTATATCTTTATTGTTTTTATTGTTTTTTGTATAATTTTTTTATTTTGTTGTTGTCTATCTTGTTTGCAATAGCTTTGTAAATCTTTAATAAAAATATATATTCTTTAATTTTAATACGTTATTGTCTACTCTATTGTATTATCGCTTCTATATTTTGTAAACGCATAATAATTTTATTGTCTTTGTAAATGTATTAATACAAGAAACAATAATAATAGACTTATTTTTAAAATATTTAAATTGCGCGTTAATTGTTTTTAGTGCAAAGAGTATTATCTAGACAATAAAATTGCAAAATATAGATATATTATAAAGCTTTATCGATAGATATATTTTTGCTTTCTTAAATTTCTGCTTGTAATTGTAATATTAATCGATAAAAATTTTATCTAGCTTTATATTTACTATTGTATGCAAATTGTTTGTGCAAATAGATATATTAGCAATACAAAGTTTAACTTGTAGTTTTTATTTATTTGTAGAAAATCTAAGTTTTTGTTTAATCTAATAATAAGTATCTTCGCTATATAATAAGAAGATATTATCGAAGTAAAGCATCTTGTTAATAAAGTATTTAGTTTACTTTTTATATTTAAATTATAGATATTTTTTAAGATAGTTAAATATATTTTAATACGCGTTTAAATAGTTGTAATATAAAATATTGTAGTATTTCTCTAATAATTTTGAGATAAATATATAGACAACGTTTTTTTATTACTTGTAAAATATCTCTTATTTTTTATTTGTAAAAAAATATTTTTTGCAATTAATTATTACGTTCTAATTAATATGCTAGATATATAGAAAATAATTAATACAATATTTTTTCTTGTAAAACAAATACAAGAGTATTAACAACAAAACTCTATTATTGTTAAATATAATAATTGTAAAATAGAGCAAATCTAGATAATTGTAGAGACATATTAAAACTTCTATTACTTATATATAGTTGTTGTAGTTTTCTTCTTTTATAAAGTAGAATACAATATAGAAGATAGTATTTAAAACAATAACTCTAGTAATAAAAAAAAAATTGTATTTGTTTGTTTTATAAATATAGTTTATAATTAAAATTTCTATATTTAAAGATAGCAATTTTTGTATATATTTAAATATAAAGAACAAGAACTAAAACTTGTTGTTATACTTTTTCTTCTTTAAATTAATATATTAGTCAAATAACTTTATTAAATACTTTATTAATATTTGCGTAGATATTAAAGAATCTATTGTTGTTGTTTTAAAAATAGTATTTATGTTTTAAAGATTTTGCAATTTGAATATAGATTTCTCGAGATTTAAACAAAGATCTTTAAAAGTTGTATTAATTTTGTTGTCTTTTTGCTATTTTTTTTCGAGTTTATATTGTACTTTTGATTTATTTAGAGCTTTTCTTTAATATAATACAAAAATAGATAACTTTGTAGAAACATAATTGTAATCGAGATATTTAATAATAAATATCTAGATATCTAAATTGTATTTATTTTCGAAGTTGTTTTCTAGCTTCGCAATTGTTTTGAACAAATATTTGCAAAAAAAATTGCTAGTATTTCGATAATTGTATTTTTGTAATTTTGTTTTGCTATTGCGATCGCAAGTGATTTAGTATTTTATACAAACATTTTGTTTCGAAATCTTGCTACAATCTTTGACTATTGTATAGTTTTATATTGTTGTATGCTAATTGAGTTTTAAAACAAACAAATTGATCGAAATTCTTTTATAGTAAGTATCAAGCAATAGCTTTAGCTCTATAATTATAATTAATGTAAATAAGAAAGAAGATAGATAATGGCAACAACAACAACAACAACAATAATGTAAACAAATAACGCGTTGAATCCTGAAAATTACCCAATTAGGCTTAGTGAGGAAGAGTGGTGTGGGAGCAAAGTAGGGGTGGTGTGGCAGCAGAGTAGGGTGGTGTGGTTCTAGTGGTTACCTTAATATTAGCACACGATTTGGGACAGATTAGGTTCAACTCGGCGCTTTCGATTGGCAGTGATGTTGTTACTGAGTTAAAACGAACATGTCGTGCGATCGCAGCTGTTTCGAGTTGGGAGAGTGTGGAGGGACGAATCTGAGCAGAGAGAATCTAGAGGGACGTGGGTCCCTTGCTCTGCAGCATATTCCCTGTCACTCGTGCAGCCACAGGGATATGGCCTGCTCTGACAGCCACAAGAACACCTGCAAGTTGTAGGAGACGCTATATTACGGTAAAATGGGAGGTTTTGTCTCGTAACACGTAAAACGCGCTAAGGTTAAAGCGAAAGCCCTAGCCCTAATACGCTAGCTACTTTAGATTAGCGTAAATGCGTTGATCGTGTCAATCTCGCAAATATACTTATATACTCTTTGTAGTTTGCATCTCTTATTATCTTCTTTGCAATATTTGTTATTGATATTTTGATATTTATTATCTTCTTTGCAATATTTATATTAGTAGCACTAATTAATAGTTATCTATCTCCGTATATATCTATATATTTGAAATATATCAAAGAAATTAAGTTGTTCTTATCAATTTTTGGTAATATTTGCATCTAAAACAAAGAAATATCTTATTATTCTTATAGATCTAACCTATTTTGTTAAAGTTTGCTCGATAAATAATTACTTTACATATTGTTCTAAGAATTCCAATAAGACATAGTCAAATCTTCATGAAAAAAACTTCAAAAGAACTAGAATTTCTCTATTATCTTCTTCTCTACTAATAGAAGCTTTAGGTATCGCAAAGAAGGTAGTAAAGCTTTATAATTATTGTATATTTAAGATCGCCAAGCATCAAATATGTCTATTAATAGGGTCTCTTCTACTAGCGCATTTTATTGATAAAACGTCGTTTTACCAGTAAAACGACGCTAGCGATAAAATTCTTTAGCATTACTAAAGTAGCAAGCTGCAACTGCCCGTGCCCCGTTGGCCCCGTTGGCCCGCGATGGACCAAAACTCAAACTGACAATTCTCAGTCCAAGACCGAAGTACCGGCGATGGAGCCATACCCATTCGCTTAGGATTACGGGCTCGGCGGGCTTGCAGACGATACGCATCCCTTACAGCAGGAGGGAACGGCAGCATCTACTTCTACGGAGGTGCGCTCCTAGTAGACGTGCATTGATGGCATCAAGCCCATGACTACATCCTGCTGCAGCTTTGGCAGAGGTCTATGCGTTGGCATGGCCTTTCCATAAAGTCGCGTGAACACACAGTGCTTGGTGCGCTTCGCCCGGCTGCTCTGATCTAACATGCTGGACTTGCTGACCAATTGCTTTCCGTCTACAGAGTACAACCAGCGTCTGCACAAGCAAACCCATCCCCTTCGTGAGTGCTCGTTTAAGCGTTCGTCGAACTGCCGTTTGAAATGACATTGGATTGTTTTGGTTGAGTTTTACTTTTCCCAAGAGACGGGAGGGTTGTGTTTGGGGCCGTTCGGCGCTCTTGGTTGAGCGATAGCAGCAAAGCTTACTGTCTCGCTACCTTGTGTACGGGATTCCCTCCATCCCGCCGGCTGTTTGGACAAGTCAAGATTAAGAAGGGCACCAAGGGTGTGGTAGCTGTGCCTCTGACCAGGATCATACAGCCGACAAGCAGGTGGAAGGTTGACCCGGGAGCCTTGGAAGGAAGCAAATCCCAGCCACTTTTGCTTGCCATTACTAAAGTACCTTACGCTTACTCCTACGGTGTCCCCGAGGGATACGGTCAGAGCTGTCTGGCGCACGAGTGAAATAGCTGACGTGCCCCCTTGCCAGAAGGGTCGAAGCTTCAATTCAGATGCCCGACGGTCCGCCCTGTCTCTTCTTCATCTCAGTAATTTGACCTTCTCCGAGGTAAAATAGTGATTAGCAGATTCTTGTTTCTGTTTCTCAGCGGAGGGAAGCCGGAGCTAGAGCAGCACCATCGCAGTGCAAACTCAAAAAAGAAAACTCTGGCCCATCCCCGTCCGTTGTGTCTTTGATACGGCACGTCAGGCTTCTGCCACCGCCCGGCCTCAGCACCACTGGCCAGAGCGCACGCCCCACAAAAACCTGATTGAGCCCATTCGCTTTCCTTTCCGCCTTTTTGTATCACTACGACTGCCACTTCCTGTCCGAGATATATTCCACACTCCATTGCCATTGTCATCAAAGTAAGTCACACGCTTTGCATACTTCAAGTAAGCTTCCGTATTTCGCTACCGCGCTGCCGTGCCACCGGCATTGGATTTGGGCTTTTCTTCGTTGCCGTTGGTGGCAGAAAAGTCAGGTACCGCTTATCACTAACACTTCAACACAACAGCAAGCTTCTTTCTTACAGCGCACACTCGGTTGATTCTTTGAATCACGTCTTTGTGTAATCGTCACGTCCCACTGGCTCTGATACAGCCACGTATCGCAACCACTCGACATATTTCAACGAGCCAATGGCGATTGCTTTGCGCTGCTGACCGTCGCACTCGCATCTCATCACTAGTCTTCTTGTGCTCACCGTCAGTATGCGCGAACTACGGCCGCTTCGACTGCCTCAATTGTTGGAAGCTCGAAGAAAAGAAGACGCAAACATGTCTCCAGAGTCTCAATGCTCGCAGGCTACAACTTCCTCCAGCCTACCTTCACCGGTGACGCCAACGTTCTCATTGCGCGGCCACGGCCGCTTTCCGAGCTCGACATCTTCGCCTGCTTCATCTCCTGTAATGCGCGATTCAATGGATGGTTTCGGCTCAGGCAAACGACCTCTGACGGAAGTCAAAGAGGAGCCTTTAGAACGGGAAGATGACTACGAAATGGTCGGCGGGCTTGAAAGCTCTGATTATGACTGTAGGTTCAAACTCGGACCGATCAACGATCATAGGAAGTTTTGTTGATGTCTGGTGATAGACGGCCTTTCGACGTCAATGTCGTACAGCGAGTCCAGAAGGGTCGCAGAAGCCCGCATGCTCGCGTCCTCGCCAGACTATGACCTGACAGACAGCGCTCTATGCGATCTAGAATTCGCCGTAGATCCACGCGCAAAGAGACAACGCGCGGGTGACTTTCCTTCCAGCGGGTTCACGTCGCGGCTCGGTACAAAGTTCCCATCGCTGTCGCAAAAATGGAGGACCAAGCGAGCGGGCAAGACAGCTTCCATTGTTGACAGCCTTCAAGATGCAAACCCATCACGCTCGCGTGCGAATTCGACGCGTGCGCCTTCGCTCATAGGCTCAGAGGGCTCTGAAAATCAGTTCCAGCCGCCACCTACACCCACGCAAAGCGTGCACGATGACCAACTCGAGGGCGCGCAGATTGAAGCCATTGATATCAAGAAAACCAATGGGCATGATGAGCAAGCTGAGTGTGAGATGAAGGCGTCCACACCCCTGCTTCCACCCATCATGGCAAATATTTCCTTCCTCGAAGAAGTTCCCTTCCAGTCACCACTACAGTCGCCAACAGTCGCCGACCAAGATTGCCCTTCTCTTGCTCACACACCGATCACCCACACGCCTGTCACTAGCCCCCAGTTCCCTAGTCTCCCCTCACCGCCCCTTTCATCTCGCCCTTCCATCTCTTCCTTCCACCGACATCCTCTTTTACCCTCTTCCGAGATACCACCCCTCCCGCTCACCGCGCCCAACGATCCCTGGACCGACAGACTTGGCCATGCAAATTTTACCATTACACCCGAACCCTACCTCCCAACCTCCACTCTTGCAGCTTGCAAACAGCTCCGCGCAGACCGGGATCTGGCTCGATGCAATTACACTAAGCATCTCATGCGCACCGGCGAGCACTATGGTGCGACATCGAAAATCTACCGACTGACCGAAGAGAAATGGAACGAAATTGACGCGCTGTGGAAGCGTAATTCCGACGCCTGCCACGTGGCCGTAGCCGACAATGGGCAAGAACACGCGCTGGAGCTGGGTCAGAGTTCGGTAGCTGAACCAGCGCCGTTGATAAAAATCCCAAGTCTTAACGGGCCGCGCAGCGAGGGCAAATTTCCGAAGTTGGGAGACGAGGTCATTGTGGGCCCAATGGAGCAAGTCGCGGCCCAGATGCAGACAACGAAACGCAGCTCCAAGAAGCGGTCGTTTCTGAAGTTCCTGCAGGGTATGCTGCCCAGTGGATCAGGGAGGTTTGGGAGGGAGAGGAGCCTTTCGGGTTGATGCGACTCCCTGGCTTGCTAATTGCCTTACGTTTCATGAGTGGGTGGCTTTGTATATTTCTTGTCACAGTCACATATTACGCCCTTGACGACCTTGACGGACACCGAGTTCCAAGCGGAAAGATTGGATTTTCTTACGACTCCATTGTCTTAAAAAGCTACGCGAGCACGATTCGCAAGAAGTTTCGACCGACACTCCTTATAGAATTCAAGATTTCTTTGATTGTATAAACCTAATGTCGGAATGATGGAGAGATAGAGCGGATGTCACACGCGTACCGCGGGTCTGGACCTGTGTATGCTACGGACTAGGGATATGTGGTTGTTTCTAGGTATCAAGGGAGGGCTCGGAACAGGTGGGAACAGCTTCCCAACCAGGAGAGGAAGACGCTGTGGTGGTAGACGGCGCATGAGAAGATGGCTACTGGAATGGTGTGGCATCATTTGGCTGCAGGTAGCTTCGAGTCTTGGCCAGACAAGCAATACAACATTGCCACGTCACTGGGCAGTTTCCGAATATGATGCCAAACATGACAGTACAAGCGCTGGCCACTCTGTTCTATCTGTGACATGGGTTACGTGTGGTTATATTGCGTGTTGTGATCAACAATTTAAGGTTTCCCAAGATAGTGCAGCAGCTCAACAGTCTTGCGTCGCCGCAGTGGCTTTGCTCACTATCTGTTGGGATAAAGTATGTTAGCTAGCTTCAACCTCCAAGCCGGACACCTTGCCGAACGGACAGCGAGCGGACCCGAGTGACTTGAGTACTTTCGATATAGAGGTAAGCACCTTACAAGGTTCAGGATGAGGACGCGTCTTCGCAGGCTGTTCGCTTGTGAGTCTAAATTTAGACATCTAGTGTGGATTGAATTGGACACCGTGAAATCTGTTGTCTTTTCACCTGCCATCTGTGACAGGATAAACAATAGGAGGATTTGACAGAGTGCTGTGTATCCCAATAGGGATTCCTAGATTCACTTTACCCAAATATGATCTAAAGCGCTGAAGCATGCCTTGAAACTGTCCTTAATGGTGATGATCTTATGAGCCCCCACCCTGCTGCTCAGCCGAACATTCAATGCGTACTCAACTTACTCAACGCTTGCGTTCCCCTTCACAACCAATCTTGAGCGCTATACCTCCCTCGCCTGCCTCTCAGGAGTACTCCCGTAGTCTAGCAAATCTCGCAACCCGTATCCTGTACCGCTCGCCACTCCCCTCTCCCCAGAATGATCTGCCGGTCTTCGTGCTCAACGCTGCGGCCTTCCCGGATGCCAAAGAGGTCGACTTTGACGCCTTGCTACCCTATGTGCTCGTCAGACTTCCTGATGAAGAGGAGCTGATTGGAGGTCATGGCTACGAGGTAGTCTTCTTCGCGGGTGGGAAGAGCGATGGATCTACGGCAACGAAGAAAGCAAGGCCGGGATGGGGCTGGTTTCTGCAGGCTTATCACCTTTTGACCAGAGCTACGAGAAAGCGGCTTCAGAAGTTGTATATCGTTCATGAGAAGAAATGGATTCGATTGCTTGTGGGCATGTTCTCGACAATTGTGAGTCCGAAGTTCAACAAGAAAGTGGTACATTGTAAGTTGTGGTCTCCTTTTTTCCCTCAAATCTATTACGATATTTCGACGTGCCATGGTTCGACGATAGCCTTTCCGAATTATGTTGTAAGCCTGTGCGACTCCCCATCTGTTGCTGACCCCGCGTGACAGTATCGACATTGAGCCAGCTCGCCCTCCAGATACCAATTGAAGACCTTCTCATTCCTCCATCTGCGTATCAGACCGATCGACGGCTCTCTTCAGAGATATACCACCCCTATTCAACCGGGAAAAGAGCTTTCGGCGTAACGGAACCGTTACCGACGTCCACCACGGGGGGTATGAGGCTGCCGAGGATCTTGCGAGAAGCAACGAGTTTCTTGGTCACAGATCCACTTATCAAGACCCCAGGTATCTTTCGGATCAATGCTCGCGCCGTTGAGGTAGAGATCCTTAAAGAAGCTTACGACCGTGGGCAAAAGTTCATTGTGTGGAATGAAGGCAATATCTACCAAGCCTCAACCCATCGACGAGAGGGGTTTGGAGATGTGTGGGTCGATGATATTGAGCAGACTGAAGGTTTTGGCGTCTGTACTGCAGCTGGGCTCATCAAGCAATGGTACAGAGATCTTCGCCATCCACTTGTTCCGCAGTCCTCCTACGCTGCTCTGCAAAAGTACTACGGTAGTGCCGAATTGTCTCCTGGCCCTGCTGAAATACTTCAAATGCTTTCGCAGGAGGCCGAATGGTCGATCTTGCCAATGCTCTCTCGGCGAATAATGACAATGCATCTGCTGCCACTACTATCGAGAGTCGTAGAATTCCAAGACTGGAATCAGATGACCCCATACAATTTGTCAGTCTGCCTCGCTCCCCTGATGCTATGCGGGCCAGATCCGATGGAGGACTTCAAGATGTCTAGCATCATACGCAAGCTTCTGGAAGCTATGATCGCTTATTGGAGGCAAGACCTGGCTCCGCAATTCCGCAATGGACCCTTGGAATTCGAAGAATCATTACGTCTGCCAAAAGCACTCGAAGACAGGGAGGATGCATTGCAAGAGATCCACGCAACACGAGCATCTGAAGACGCGCAATCCAGTGGCATCGTACTGCTAGATAGTGACGACAACGAGGGAGAATCCGAAGAAAGGCCTCCGTTGCCTCCACGACCATGGCAAAGCAGTAGAGATCACAGTCCGACCGAAGGGGCGAATGGAGTCAGGCGAAAGCCAGCGCCACCCCTTCAGACCCCTCCGCGCTATTCCATGATCGTAGGCGACCGATATACCGCTCGGCCGGATGGGTTTACCAATACCGTGCCATTAGAGAATGAGCACGAAGACCAGCACGACCCTACAACTCTACCAGCATACCAAACGGCACCCGCCCCTTCTACTTCCTTCATGCCGAATTCGATCGCGCGAAAGCCACTTCGCAAGACGGCAGACAATCCATAGCACAAGTCGATATCATTTCCTCCTATGTATATACAAGCAACCCGCCATAAACACACAGCACCTATCTCAAACAGGCTTCCCCCCCGCCTCATGCTCCTCTCCCCCCCTCCTCCCAACCGCATACACCATCCCCCCACTCACCAACTGCGCCACACAAAGCCCCATCGTCGTCCCCCGTATAATTCCCCGCGGGCCCCATTTACTAACAAACGCCTGCTTCCGCCTCCTCGCCAGCAACAGATACAATCCCGACCAAGCGGCGCTCAGTCCCGCACTGTCGACCTTGTAATCGTAGATGTTGAGGTAGGAGCTGAAGAGGAAAATGGGCGCGAACATCAGGGGGAGGAACCGAGGCGGTCGCGCATGTTGGGCGGTCACGAGAGTTGCGAGTATGGTGGGCGGGACGGATGATTCTGGGGGTGGAGCGTTAGTGTTGGGTCTTGATCGAGGAGGAAGCGAGCTGCTGGGGGCGTACCGCCCCATGTTTTGAGGTAGCTGATGGCGGAGCGTTTGGCTTGAGATGGGGTGTCTGTGGTAGGGGTGGTCATTGTGGGAGCGGTCGCGTTGATAAAGACGGCTCTAGGGAGCTGGGTATCGAGTAACGAACGGAAGGTTGAGGTGTGAGTAACGTGACATGTTTGATGAGATGTCGCGGAGTGTTTGAGCTGAACGGTTGGTGTGACAGACGATCAAGGGAACATAATCTGCAATGCCGAGAGTGCCAAGCATCTTGGACTGCTAGCTTCACTAAATAAGCGTCTAATCTTCTTCCTGTCTTTTTTTTCTAAAGTAAGCAAACAAGCCAAGATACTTATATAATAAAAAGTTATATTCGAGAATCGATAATACGTTTTTCTTAGATTAACTCTTGATTATCTTAAGAAATAAGAATCTATATAGCAACTTGATATATAATTATATTTTGCTTAATCAATTTTTTTTTGGTTGTATTTAATTTCTTAATACAAATTATATTATAAATATATTATATAGCTATCGAAGTTAAACAAGTAGATATAAAATTATATAGATAACTATAGTGTCTTTTACTTTAATGTTTGTTCTTGCTTTTGCTACTATCTTTGTTATTAACTTTCGATTTTTATATTTTAAGTAAATATATATTCAAAACTTAGTTTATAATTGTAAGATAAATAGAGTTTCTATCTTGTTATTATTAATGCGAGCCCTTTGACATTCTGCTAATTTCGCAGCCTCTCTCCAATCAGAAGCTTGACGATGAATAGAATAGAGAAAAGTAGAAGAAGAGAGGTTGAGATGTCTAAATGCGGGTTGAACTTGACGACTTGCACAAGATCGCGAGGTTTTCATCATGTGCAGAGAATTAGGGATAATGAAACGATGCGAGACTATGTAGATAAAGTGTTTGAATTCTATTTTTCGCTTTATGCATGCTCGCTCTCATCTGTGCGATCTCGGTTCAAGATCTAAACAACGCTCAACATGCAGATATAGGAGCGCACCCAAGTAAAGAGTGGGAGCAACCGTCGTGCCACTGCTTATTCCCCTTGAAACGCGTCCTCGTCCAGAACCTTGGCATACCAGCCCATCTTGCCGTCCGTGGTGTACAGCCGCATTGCCGTCGCGACCGCCTGTCCGCGCTCATTGTCCAAGACATTCGACAATGTGTGCGACAGACCCAAGCTCGTCTCGAATTCGTGAACCAGGCGAACGTACTTTTGCCGCGCCTCGATGCGGGCGCATGTTTGTAAGTCGGTAGGAACGCCGTGCTCGTCGTAGCTCCAGGGGACGTCCATGGCGCGAGGGACGACAGTTAGAAGCAATGGAAAGTCGACCATCTCCCAGGGCATGGAGCAGGCGTGTTCCCAGTCTATAACCCCGAGAATCTGGTACTCGTCATCGACTACGATGTTGTTGTGTCCGAAATCGGGGTGCACGAGGGGGAAGGGACCGGTGTTGCGAACTGCGATTCTCGTCGCCAGCTCTGCGATTCGCCGGGGGAAGGCGGTTGTCGATGTGGATATCTCATTGGCGAGTGAGCCACAGGTTTCGATAATTTTCGCGGCGGGATGGTAGAACTTGGCGGTGTGGCCCCAGGCTTGGAGAAAGTCGACGACGGTGTCGAATGGGCCGCCGAGACCGGGGAGAGGGCCCACTTTGTACGTCCCATCAGGAAGGCGGGCGATGGAACCGATTTGGGGAAAAGTAATCGATGCGATCTCGGTCTGTTGTTGGCTGTCAGTACGGGAAGCTAGCTTGAATTGTAAGAATTGCAGACCTGGATTTTGGCCATGTCGGCATAGAAGGACGGTTGGTACTGAGTCGGCACATGATGGAAATTCAGATCCATGGCCACATTCCCCGGTAAGCAATCCATCAACATAAATGGAGCCCCGATCGCGTTGTCGATATCTACCGAATAATCGTGTATCGCGGGAGTTAGGACAGTCGTTCGAGCTCGTACTAGCTGAATGCAATCGACTTCTCTCTGGAGAAGTTGACCGGCTTCTTGCTTTTCAAGTCTAGTTGCAATCTCATCCGAAGTCGGGCGATCCAGCGAGACCCGTCCGCGAAGTTCAAAATCCGAACCATGTGTCGACCTCCCATGGTGATTTGCGGATCCAAGATACAAGTTGTCCCATAAATTTTTGAGGCGTGATCGCAAAGAGCGGTCCAGTCTGTTTGCATCAAAAATCTAGAAGCACGCTGGTGCCAAGAAGAACCGTCGGAAAAGGTTGATAGACCACTCCACTTGTAGCCCTTGAAGCCCATCTTGTTGACAATCTCAATGTCTTGGCTCACAGAGACTTGTAAAGAGTTGCTGATTGTTAGTTTGCCAATGGGTACTAATGACATATTTGCATTAGTCTTGGTTAGACTTCTGTTGTAACTGTGTCAACTTACGTGTACGTGAGATGTTTGTCAATTGAGATATAGAATGAAGATTGTCATCAAAAGTGATTTCGAACTATATGGATCAAAGCAGGATGTCAACTTCAATAGCTGTGACTGTCTTCCCATCTGCATGCAAGTGATTTGGTGGTAGTTAGCTTGACATTATATACAAGAACAAAAACTTCTGTGTTCACGAACGGTAGGCAAGTGTAGACAAAAGAACACCAGAGAATAAGAGCCAACACGAATACTTCGTAATCTGCCTCGATCCTTCCACTTAATGTCGAATCCGAAAGGATTCGCATCATGGCTGACACGCGCATTCAATTGTTGATCCGGGACGAGCCGTAGGGCCGGGCCGCCGAGTTGGTTTTGGTACCACTTGCCAGTCTCCAGCTAGCACTTGGATTGACAAGATTGCAGCGCTTGAGCATAGGTTCGAAGAACGCATCTCGAGAGTCCTGGCACACTATAGGACGAACTACACATTATCTGTTTGTGTAAATTTTCTCCCATGTGCCCAGATCTGTCCTTTTGTTTGCTCTTTGTTGTGCCACTTCCAAAGTCCAGCTTCTGACCCAGACGTAGCAATCGCCAACGTCCACATCGACTCTCCGCATCTTTTGCTTAACAACCCATTCTCTTTCTTAGAAATGCTGCCCAAAGTTGGCCATATGATCGACATGGCCCGAGGCGATTCGGGCGCATGCTGAGCTCGTCTCCTGATACACCTTGCTGACCCATCCCAAAGAAAAGATGGAAGCCCAGGAAAACACGTACAGAGAATTTTGTCGCACGATCTTCGAGACTCTGTTCCACGACATCGACGACCGCAGGGGTATCGAGCATGGCAGCGCTCAGAGTGATGATCGGGATACCTACTTCGGCCAGTGTGTGGGAATCCCCCTCGATGAATCACATGGAGGCGAACCGGGTTCCCTGATCAGGCAAATGCGCAGGCTCGGTCAAGAATGGCTCGACAGCTACGAAGGGTTCGATGATTCAGGCGACGACGGGGCTCTCCATAACAGCATCTGACGCATCATCTGGGGCCTGGAAACCGACGAAGATCAGCTTGAGCGGGCGTGGCTCAACATCAAATATCGCATGGAACACATGTCTGTGGCCGATCGCTATGTTGAAGCGATGGCTATTCCGCCCCCACTGGACCAGCAATGCCCCAAATGGGATTGCTACCGCCACTATTACGAGGAGCGAAGCGGGAGAGACGAGCGCTATGCCATTAAGCGGATGATCTTCGACGACTATGAAGTTCTCTTTCCGAGCCCTGTAGAGGACCAAGGCAGACCTTTTTACAAGGGCGTGGATTATGTCGTTGCAGCACTCCAGCAAGCAGGTCTATCGATGCTAGATATCCGGGCCAAGCTCAAGGAACTTGAGAAATTGGTGGATGCGGAAGTTGAAGGCCTGATGCACTTTGTCATGAAGGATCCTGAGATAGTATCGAAAAGGCAGAAGCTCTTTGGGCTCTTCGGAAAGGTGGTGAGAAGCGTGTCGCCCTCGAAACGAAGATCTAGGGATCTGTCACTGACAGGCTTGGCTTGAGGCACGCGGGACTTTTTGGAAGAACACATTAATGGAGTGAGATATGCTGACTGGCAAACGGCGAACCAGAGCAAAGAGGGGAAGCCGTTAACTGTTCACTGTGTCAAACACAGACACGGTGAGAAAGATGAACTACGGGTGTCGTAGAGCGCCAGGGTAGCGTCGTCATCGCAATTGTTTTCGAACAATACATGCCGTAATGTAGTTGATGATAATATCATCCTGGGAGGAAACGCGGACTTTACTACTCATTATGATAAGTTGATGGATTGACGTTGGGTAGTCGTTAGCTGAGAACGCCGACGTCATTTCATTGGAACGAGCAGTGAGCGGGAAGACTTTCGATACTCTCTTGGAAGTTGGAAATGGCAAGGTGGAGGGGCCTGATTGTCTTCCCTGGGTGCGTTCCGTGGTCGCACTTACGGTAGATTCAAAGCTAGCGATTGGCGTGGCCACATTACCAGCTTATCACGTGGGCGAGTGGATACGTCTCCGATCTGGCAGTACACCATCTCCTTCGTGTTCCTTATCATCCTTGACCTCGTGTGAGCGCAGTAGCTTGTTTATTAATTTTAGAAACCCAATTCAAAGGAGTCTTGATATACTTGGACCCAGCGTCAGACCGGATATTGGAGCAGGACCTTTTCTCGCTCGCCAGGACAGCTTCTCGATAAGAAGATGATGAGTGATGACATGGTTCTTCAGTCCTGCTTTTCCCTATCGTTCTTGTGAACCCCAGTGGTTGCAGCTATGTGGTCAAGAAAATAGCAGTGGATGGAGAATGGATCCTGCTCCATTCTGTCATGCTGTCTCGCATTAATGTTAGTTAGCTTCGAACAGACCTTCAGGAGTATTGATGTGAGCGACCCGGAGCGGCCCATGTGCCGCGATGCTCATTACTCCTGTCATGGTATATCTTCTGCTGGACCTGCTCGCAACTTTCACGTTCCGCATCAGAACCGTTTCCGTCCTCGAAATTTCCTCTTATCACACTCGCTTCTGCGGTTGATCACGCTCTTTTTTTGCTTGAACCTAACCTCATTCATTTGGGTGCTTTGGTCAGCATAGCTTGCTTTTTGACCTCAAACATCTCAAAACCAGGATCGGTTGCGATTCTGTATGGTAGCACAATAGATTTCCATCACTAGATACCTCCAACACCATGTATACTCCAAGCATCATGTTACTCTTGACCACTGGTCTGGTCTCCGTTGGTGGAGCATGTCCTTTAGGTGCCAGCGTGACCGCATCTTCCTCGGCCTCTGCCACTTCTCCAGCTGCTTCTCTAACAGCCGCTTTTTCCAGCGAATATGGCTCTACCGCCACGGCAGCTTCAAGTTCAACCGCTTGTTCTGGCGTCAAGGCGGGCATAGAGGGCTATGCCTACAGTAACCTCGGTGTTGGTGGTGGTGGAGGCTTGAAGGTCGGGGATCGCAATCGTCTGCTGCGCGCCTAGCATGATGGATGTGATCGAGAGGATGATGCTTGCGTGCCACGGTGCGGGGCCGCTCCAGTGGGCGTGCGTGAGGGGGGTGCTCCATGAGAGGCAGGCGATTGTGGCGCCGAAGATGAAGGCGCCCTGTTAGTTCTTAGAGACGTATTACTATCAGCTTCAAGGAAGTGGAAGAAGAGGCGAGCGCGGTTGGGGTTGGTTGAAGGGGATGGGCGGGAGCTGAGGGATGGTGAGGCTTACGGCAACTTGCACGTATTGCGCTTCACGGAGCTTGGTTCTGCAGAAGGCCTCGAGCTCGAGGCGGCATCTTGGCGTGTCAACAGCTGAGGCTATGCGGTAGAGGGGGTTGCAGGTGTTGCGTCTGTAGAATGCGCGGTGGGGGAGCGTGAGTAGAGAGATGACGAGTGAGACAAGGTTGGTGAAGAGAGCCTGAATGAGACGGCGGTCAGCTTAATGGTTTTCGGTATATTCTCAGGATAAGGCAATTGACATCCCATGGAGGTTGGACATACTTTCGCTCCTGAGATAAGGCTTTCCAGAGGCGAAGTGAAGGGCATATCAACGGGAAAATTGAGGACCTCGTCGCACCCCAGGCATGCGCCAAGCCCGCCTCTAGCGCCAGAAACTGAGATACCACGCTTCCAGAAGAAGACAAGAATAACACATCAATCTACAAGAATACTGTTGTTTAATTCGGATGAAGAAGATAGCGCACTAGCGATATTCTTAAATGCACGATAGCAGCCATCACCTATTGTCGACGACCACACCCACAAGGAAGGCCGCAGAACTCCAGAGTTGCGGGCGTTCTCACGCCGAGTTATGCCCTCTGCAACCGCTTTGGGCGCCGATGCAACCCCGAACGGAAGCGCAAAGAGTAGAGACCATAATCAAGGCAACCAGGACAAGAAGTACACGATCGAACAGAAGGCGGCGGTAGTGAGGGTGCGAAAATGCTCGCATACGGCCTACTATGAAATTTTGGGTTTGGAGCAGTCATGTTCCGATGCGGAGATCAAGAAGGCATACCGGAAGCTTAGCCTGTTGACGCATCCTGATAAGAATGGCTATGACGGCGCTGACGAGGCATTTAAGCGTGAGTCTCTGGGTTTTCGGGTGCTAGATAAGGGCATACCTCGAATTGCGTCCGTAGGACTCGGCTGATGAACCATGGACGAGTCATAGTGGTCTCTAGAGCCTTCCAGGTTCTATCGGATGCGGAGAAAAAGACCAAGTTTGATCGATTTGGAGGGGACCCAGACAGCAGATTCGGGACGGGATCAGCATCGAGCGCGTCGCCGTTCAGTGGGTTCGCAAGATCGCCATCGAGTGGGAGAGGACCTACGTTCGAGGATGAAATTTCGCCAGAAGAGCTATTCAATAGGTTCTTCGGGGGTGGTATGGGTGGAGGTCCGTTCGGTACGTCGTAGCCGCGTTGCCAGAGCTTGGGAGAGTGCTGATTGATGATGTTCAGGCGGCGGTGGTGGCATGTTCGATACCGGTCCACAGTTTGTTTTCAACCTTGGAGGCGGCCCTGGTTTCCGAGTACACCAGTTCGGAGGAAACCGACCAAGACGAAGACCGGCGGACGCAAACGGCAACAACGAGCAGCCTCAAAGTGTCAAGTCGATGTTATCAAGTCTTCTACCATTACTGATCCTTATCGTCATCCCTCTCCTCTCATCCATCTTCTCATCAACTACGCCGTCCGGTCCTAGCTTCCGTTTCGATTCTCCCGAGCCTCCTTATACCATGCAACGCACCACTTCCCGATTAAGGATCGACTACTTCCTGAATCCCAAGGATATCGAAGATTACGGTAGTAGGAAGATGAACGACCTCGATCGAAGAGCCGAGAACAGCTACATCAACAACCTCCAATACGAGTGTCAACTGGAGAGCCGGCAGCGAACACGAATGATGGAAGATGCGCAAGGGTGGTTCTTCATTGATGAAAACAAGGCGCGGGCGGCTCGAAATTTCGACATGAGGAGTTGTAGACGGCTTGACGAATTCGGCTTTTCACGCACGGCATATTGAGCGCTGTGTCGTCTGGCGTATTGGTCTCACGGATTACGGCTGGAGTATCTAGAAGTCCTTACAGTAGCATTAGGCAAGGAGGAATACTCCGGGTTAACTGGTGGATCGTGTCACGGGGCTGATTGTACATACGTTTTGACTACCAAAAGGTCCTTCGCAAGACCTGCCGAAGTCACGATACTGGCTTGGAGAACCCTTCTTTGTTTTCCCAGAGTGAATTACTCATCCCCTTGAGGGTGACCTGTCAAGAAAGAATATTTCATCACAATTTGCTGTAAAGTCTAGTTGAGTTAATTGCAAGTGCTTTGTCTATCAAATTCTGAGAAGTATTTGTAGATATTATTGATTGCCTCTGAGCGCGAGTAATTTGCAGGTTAACAGCATTAATAATAAAGACCTAGTTTTTCCTGCGATCGGACATCGAGATGAGAACAGTCTTCAGAAGCTGCGAGGGGGTTAACCACATTTTGAATATCGAGGTAATTGGCATTAACACAGTCCTCCCGGGGCAGCGTCCCGGCTACCCGGGCACATATTTGTAGTGATGACTTTACCCGGAGCTTCACCCTATCACACTGTTCGGTACATTCAGTTCACATTCGCCGACATCTAATAAAATCGTTATGTTGCGATCATCATAGGGCCATTTCGGAAACATACTGCAATATATTCCCACAACATGGCCGACTCACAATCAGACGCGGATAAGGTAAGTTTTCAGTCTGTATGAGGCAAGAGTTGAGAAGCTGACGACGTACAGATCCGCAACAAGCGTCTAGCAAAGCTGGGGTCGCAAACACCAACCTCAAGCAAGGACGAAGGCTGGAGCAGCGAAGCGACCATGACCTCGTCAGTGCGGGAGAGTGCAGAACCCCTCCAAAGTGGAGCTTCAACAGAGAAGGAGCAAACAAGGCCCAAAATCAATGTCTTGAAAGCGCATAGCCCTGAAGATGCGTCCGAGAACCCTTTTGCTCAACTCGGTCCTAAGTCTGCAAGTAACGGAACTTCTGGAATCAATATCACTTCAGCGAGCGGTCGTGGAGTAACTCCAATGAAGAGGGACCGACCAGGCTCGTCAAGTGGGAGACCGTCCTCGAGAAATCCAGAATCTCCCGACGAGGCCGAAGACAAGGTTCTGAGAGGAATCTTCAGGTTCTCTCTGGATCCGGGAAGTAGACAGGATAACCATGGACACGCCCTACACTACATCGGTGGCGTTCGGGAAGAACTAGAAGAGCAAGGCGGATCGATCAACCTGAAGACAGCGAATCTCGATCAGGCTTTACTTGAAGCAGCATCGAACCTTGAAAGGGAAAGCCCATTAGATTATCTGCTAGGCTGCTGGAAGAGGGTCTCGAGACAATTTCGAGGCTTGAAACCCGAGGATACGAGATATGAGATAATCAAAGAAGCACGGAGGTTGTGTATGAGCTACTGCATCTTCGCTGTCTCGATGCCAGACATGTTTGGGTAGGGTCAATGAGACCGTTCTGTATAGATCACCCAGCTGATCTGTGCATAGCTTCGAGCCCTCTTTCACCAACGCGCTTACGCCACACCTATTGCTCGAGCCTGAAGATGACAAAGGCATTGACCGAGACTTTCTCGTCGAGGCCATTTCACGCTTCCAAGAGGACGATTCAACTCAGGCGGCGATTGTGGGAGCCGTGGAGGAGCTCAGCCAACGGTTGTCGAGGATGATCATGAACGACGATTTCAAGGCATACGTCTTTGTGAGTTGAGCGAGACCGTCGAATTATACTTCCACCAGCTAATTTCCTAGGCTTTACGAAATCTTGTACAGTACAAGCCAATCGTGAATGCCATTGTCCAATCTCCCATGTTCCTTCCTCCTGTATCTGCTAGCATGATCGAAGCATCTACCTTATTAGGTCCTTTCTTTGCGATATCTCCTCTACAAGCAGACGTCACCGCGAATTACTTCTCGAGCCCCAAAACGCGAGATCGGGCATACGTCGCCAACTCGCAGCGATCGATGCGCATGACCCTGGCCACACATCAAGCTGACCTCTTGGACATTGTTAATCATATAGTCAAAAGCGGCGAAGAGCCTAAAGGCAAGATGCTCGACTGGTTTGCCTTGTGTGTCAACCTAAACCATAAGCGACGAGCTATGCAGGTAGATCAGAAAATGGTCTCTTCCGACGGCTTCATGATCAACGTCACGACCTGTCTAGATCAGCTGTGTGAGCCTTTCATGGATGCTACGTTTTCTAAAGTTGACCGCATTGACGTCAACTACCTTAGACGGTCTCCGCGAGTCGATATCAAGGAGGAAACTAAGTTGAATGCAGATCAGAAAACATCAGATCGGTTCTACAGCAATCCGGCGGAAGGAACATCAAACTTCATTTCAGAGGTATTCTTTCTTACCCTGGCAGCGCATCACTATGGTAGCGAAGCCGCCAATGCAACTTTGAACCATCTCGAAAAGGACCTCAAGCGCTTTGAGAAGCGCATAGAAGAGATTGAGCTAGAGCGCCACAAATGGGTTAATGATCCAGTGAAGCTCAGGTTGTTTGAAAATGCCGTCAACAAGTACAAAGACCAACTAGACAAAGGGTTGGCTTACAAGTATGCTGTCCAGGGCGTCCTCCTGGATGATCTTGTCCAAGCTCGATCGATGCAGTTCATGCGGTATGTCATCGTATGGCTGCTGAGGCTCGTTGCTCCGGAATACCCAAAGCGGCCGTTGAAGCTACCTCTACCGGAGGAGCAGCCGGAGGTGTTCAAGTGCCTACCAGAGTACTTCCTCGAAGACGTTGTTGGCAACTTCAAATTCATCATGAGGAATATGCCACAGATTATTACCTCTACCCAAAGCGACGAGCTGGTGATGTTGTGCATTGCCTTCCTCCGGAGCTCAGAGTATATCAAGAACCCATACCTCAAGTCCGGTCTCGTTACTATAATGTTTCATGGCATATTGCCAGTATACAATCGGTCTAGGGGTGTCCTTGGCGATCTGCTCAACGCTCTGCCATTCGCCACGGAACATCTGTTACACGCCTTGATGAAGTTCTATATTGAAGTGGAAAACACGGGAACTCACACCCAATTCTTTGATAAGTTCAATATTCGATATGAAATCTTCCAGATCATCAAGTGCATCTGGTCTAACACAGTTTACCGGGAACGGCTCTCCCAAGAAGCCAAAATCAATCTAGACTTCTTCATCCGGTTCGTGAACCTACTTCTAAATGATGTCACCTTCGTTCTGGATGAGTCGTTGACCGCCTTCATACAAATCCATAAGTTGTCAAACGAGCTAAGGGACGCCCCGGACCTGGAGGAAAATGTCCGGACCGAGAAGGAAGAGGCCCTGTCAGCCGCTCAAGGCAGAGCTAAGTCGTACATGCAGCTTACGAATGAAACGGTAGCGATGCTGAAGCTGTTCACCGAAGCTCTGGCAGACTCATTCACGATGCCCGAAATTGTGCAGCGACTAGCGGATATGTTGGACTACAATCTCGATGCCATGGTAGGACCGAAAAGCAGTGATCTGAAAGTTGAGAATCCCAAGGAATACGACTTCAATCCCGGGGCTTTGTTAGCGGAAATCATCGACGTCTACCTGAACCTTAAGGATAAGGAGAACTTCATCTTCGCCGTCGCAAGAGATGGCAGGTCCTACAAAACTGGAAACTTCGAGAAAGCAGCCTTGATTATGAGGAGACACGTGCTGAAGTCCCCCGAGGAGCTGATGGCATGGAAGGTCCTTGGGGAGAAATTCAAGAAAGCCAAAGAGCTGGATGATCAGGCTGAGGAGGATCTTGGGGAGATCCCGGAAGAATTCCTCGGTATGTCCCACCACACCAGCACTTGAAGATATGTCTATGCTAATACCCGGGTTCAGATCCTCTCGTATACACGCTTATGAAAGACCCGGTCATCCTTCCCACCTCGAAAACATCCATCGATCGCTCCACGATCCGCTCGCATCTACTGAGCGACTCGACGGACCCCTTCAATCGCGCTCCGTTGAAGATCGAGGAGGTGGTACCGGGTAAGCTCGAGCGCGCCAATATGCTTTGAGACATAGATGTTGACTGTTTGCCACAGACACCGATCTGCGTACTCGCATCGAAGCGTTCAAAGCGGAGAAGAAGGGACAGAAGATAGCAGACTTGGGCTTGATGGACACAAGCCCAGGTTGAGGAAAGCTAAGGAAGTGACGATTGCACGAGTGGACGATGGAGAACACGCATAGCACGTTTGGCGTTCATAGCAAGGCATGGGTCAGCATCAGCCGGCGCCATGGGATGGCAGCGTATCAGATCTTTGATCTGTTGGTGAGGTCTCATCGAAATCATGGATGTTAGTCCGGAAGATAGAAGTCGCATGTCCATAAGTAGGATCAACAGAGTCGTTCTTCTAATGCAGAACAGTCATTCCGTCAACAAATGCTTGGTGGAAGGATTTGCCGAGGTTTGATGCATGTCTCGCTCCCGGTTCCTTGACATGCATGCAGAGGAACATGCAGACGTGTGCAGTGTCAACGATACCTGAACCTGACCGAATGAAGCAGTGGCCAAAGTAAAAGATGCCTTCGTAATCAAGGCTTTGCAAGCACTCTAGGTGACTGGGGATTGGGGATGGGGGGGTCTGGGGCGTGGCAGATCAGGGAAGGGGTCAGGCTTTCGGATTCCCGGAGTGAGCGAGCGAGATTCTCAGCTGTCGGGACTGCGAGCTTGGTTGCCTAGTCATGGCCCAATCAGAAGATGCTCCTGCCTCTGATAAAGCCGCTTCGCCCGATTAGACTCGCATCATCCACGCACTCCTAAACACTCCTAAACACTCCTCTGCCTCTCTGCCTCGGATTCAGAACAGTTTGCGAGAGAACAGAACAGATTCACATCTCTCGTTCCCGTTGTGAAGTCAATCCTCTCCGAGTCGCAAGCCAAAACTGCAAACTTGGTTGCGGCCGGGCCAAGACCGCGAACAACTCTTCTTTGATCCAACCTCAACGCACCCATCCACCTACTTGATCTACGACACCACAAATCTTGCTGTCGCCAACAACAATACGACCGAAGCACCTTTCGTCATCACACTGAAGCTTGCTCTTTGCCCTCACCTGCAACAACATGGCTGAGATCCGCCGCAAACTCGTCATCGTTGGAGACGGTGCCTGCGGAAAAACCTGTCTGTTGATGTAAGCATCCGCGAACCTCCCATCCTCAGCCTGATCCTATATACGGTGTGCTACAGGTCGCTAACATAAAGCTTCCGTGCAGTGTCTTCTCCAAGGGCACCTTTCCTGAGGTCAGCAGTTCTCCTTTGCCCAGACGCCGCTTGCAGCCTTAAACGCTGTCGCGTGCTCTGCTACAAGCTTTTCATACCATACCAGCATGCGATGGCATGCTATACGAAAAAGAATTGTCGCTCTAACGCTTCTGCTTCTTAGGTCTATGTCCCTACCGTTTTCGAGAACTACGTTGCCGACGTCGAGGTTGATGGCAAACATGTCGAATTAGCTTTATGGGATACGGCGGGTCAAGAAGATTATGATCGTCTCCGACCTCTTTCGTACCCGGACTCTCATGTCATCCTGATCTGCTTCGCTGTCGACTCTCCCGACTCCCTGGACAACGTACAGGAGAAGGTATGCTATCCTCTGTTTTTGGGGATAACAACACTGTGGTATCTAGAACGATGCGACAAAAGCTAATATACTTGGTAATAGTGGATATCTGAAGTCCTCCATTTCTGCCAAGGCCTGCCTATCATTCTCGTGGGATGCAAGAAAGATTTACGTTACGACCCCAAGACTATCGAAGAGCTACATAAGACTTCACAGAAGCCCGTGACACCAGAACAGGTAGGCCATCAACCATTCTTACTTTCACTGGCCATCTCCCTTCGATGGGTTGATGAGAAATGGCGTGTTGACACGCGGATGTTTCCTTCTCAGACGGGCATCGGCTAATATGGATTTGCACAGGGCGAGGAAGTCAAGAAGAAGATTGGGGCACGCTACTATCTCGAATGTTCGGCGAAATCCGGCGAGGGTGTCCGAGAAGTCTTCGAGCACGCGACTCGTGCGGCCCTCCTGTCAAAGAAAGGCCACGGCAGCAGTGGCTCTAGTAAGAAGAAGTGTGTGATCTTGTAGCATGCCTTCTAGCCAGCAGCGTGGTGGGCGAGAAGCGACATTACAGGCAGCAGCAGAATGAAGTTTTTCCTTACCCTCCAGAGAACAGCCCTGCGGCCGGTCTACGATCATGGCTCACCTCTCGTGGCATCTGCATGCGGGAGCGATTCAATCCCGGATTTCGTACCGAGCCCCCTCACTTTCTCTGTTTCGAAGGCTTGGAAGGGGAGTACTACCAAGATGTCATGGCTTTGGGCAGTGGTGCCATGACGTCGAAGCTCGCGACTGTGGAGTTGTCGGTATCTTTCTTTCTATCTCGATGATGCTCCTCTTTGTACGCTTGCACTTCTAGTCATGGTTCGTTTGCGCATACATTGGTGTAATAGTCGTTTAGATCCTTGCGGTGTCGATTCGGAATCTACCATCCCTCCCTTAGGCTCAGTAACCATCTTGCGTCACTGTCAGAGCTAATATAACCTGCGGGATGAAGGTTGATACCTCGACTGCAGACAAGGTCGAAGAGATGCTAATACGCGCAGGCCCTTCAAGACCTATTGTACCGACAAGCGTTCTTAATGAGCCAATTTTGGAAGGGTTTAGCTTTGATCGTAGACGTCTTCATCCCTCTGCCAAGACTGACGAGAGCTATCTTCCTTGACTCAAAGAGTGGCTACAGGTGCCAGTAGTCCAATTTATACCTGGTAAGTAGCCCAGCGCTAGTGCTGCCCAATACTCCGAAGTTTCCCCGTATGCCTCCCTCTTCTAAACTCCAAGAACGTCTCATCATACCGCTCTCAAGCTACCTTGCATCCATGCAAAAGCTTGCCCGTACCGCCCGGGCGATCTCAGCGCATCGACATGCCGAGCAGCAGGCCAAAAAGTTCGCTGCCAAGAAGGCCCGTAGAAAGGTCATCGCCGATAACAGCGAACAATCCCGTGAACGCAACTCCCTGATCCGAGCCGCCAGAGTCGCCCGCCGCGAAGACTGGCAACTGGGTCCCCTGGCGCCGCGGAGAGACGTGGGAGAGGGAGCGGAGACATATGGGACGGTGGGAAAGAAGCTGGTGGAGGGAGTGAAGAAGAGGAGGCCGGATAAGAAGGATTGGGGCATCAGGACTGGTGATCGGGTTGTGGTGACGGGAACGTGGGAGAGGGAGAAGGGAAGGATTGGGGAGGTGGGGGAGGTGAAGAGCGAGAAGGGGGAGGTGGTGGTTAAGGGGTTGAATCTGGTATGCTACTGGTGATTCCTCACTGGACCCTTGTTATGCATCTGCAATCGAGCTTGGTCTGTGAGTGCCAGACATTCGAGAGCCTTGACTAATGCTAGCGGTGAAAAATAGGTCGACGTCGCCCAAGCGCCCAATGAGCGCCTTGCAGATCCCAACAAGTCGTTCGTCAAAACCACCGAATTCCCCTTTCCCCTCTCCTCCGTCCGCCTCGTCCACCCTCTGCCCCACCCTATCACCGGTGCCCTGACCGACACCATCATACAATCGCTCACCGTGAGCAACCACAAACGCTACATCACCGGCACAGAAACTTCGATCCCGTATCTGCCCCGTCCTCCACTCCCTGAAAGGCCAGAATTCGATGTCGATACCCTGAGAATAGACGTCGAAGAAGAGACATGGGTACCAAGGTTATTGGCAGAGCCATTCCCGGCGGGCGTGATCGATGAGCTGCGGGGGAAGTACAGCAGGTTCAGATCGAGGCATGAGGATGCGTATATGGCGAAGTTGCGGGAGAAGGAGGAGGCAGTGAAGAGGAGAGAGGAGGTGGACAAGACGAGGATGATGAGTCCGATGCAGGAATGGGCGGAGATGAGGAGGAGGGATGAGGAGGCCCGGGAGGAGCCAGTGTTGGATGAGGGAGCGTTGGAGAAGATTGGAAGGGTGATGGCGAAGAATAAAGGGTTATCTATGGAAGAAGGGAGTGCGGAGGCGCTGCAGGAGGTTATTGTATAGGGCGAGGCTGCTGAGGGATTTTGATGGCACAACCAAACCCCCGGCCGTCAGGAGAGATAGGCCGATCACTGCTGCCTCAAGCATAGAACAGAGAATGTAGTCCCCTGTGAACGACTGACAGCTTCTAAGCGCCTTCTGGGGGTTTAAGCACTCACTCGGCCCATATCACATTCACAGTCGTGGCCTACAGTAGATTGGCCTTGAGGCATTCGGTGGTTCTTGTTGTCGTAGAATATTGCATCATGGGACTTGTATCGTTACGCCCTCACCGGTCATGTTCAATACATCGCTAGCGGCATCTCTCTATGTCAGATCGCTCACAGCACCACCGAAGTAAAGTAATCCTCTCCTGAAACAAGAGCTGGTGGCAGGTGTCAAGTACATCTCTCTTCATACCAGCAGAAGCGCAGGAAATAAATCCCTCGACTATTGTATCTTGTCAACGCTCGACCTTCGCTTAGGGTTTAGCAAGGTGTCATGTCACGTGGTTTCGTGGGACCGCCACACTCCGCTTCAACAGCTACCCTACTTTAACTCCTCCATTCAATGTGATCACTCTAGAATGATATGGTGATTGTAGAGCTTCGGAATGGCCGATCATCAAAGGCCTAAGACCAATCGATACTCGGGCATAACCAGATCTTCTAAAGCTGCCCCAAATGCCCCAGCATGCCCCACCGAGTCGGAAGCTAAAGGCAAGATGATCGACGCCCCAGCGGAAAACGAGAAGCCAGCGAAACCGCTGTCTCGAAAGAGAAAGGAGAACGACTCCATCCCAGCGCAGCCATCTTCATTGTCGATGCAACGCCCCTCGAAACCTGAAGCGCCGTCAAAGCCTACCCGACCCAAGACACCTCGAGGGGTGAACGCAGCACCCCAACAAGGTGAATACGGCCCACTCGGTGATACCAATCCAGGCAGTCCGCCTTCGAAAAAGCGGAAGACAAAGAGCGACAAAGTTACCAAGTCAGAGGATGAAGAAAAGCGCCTGCGAGTCTTTCGCAAGAAAGCCCCGCTTTCCTACCTTGAAAAGCTGGAGCGAGCAACTTCCCAGAGGATGTTCGTGATCGACCGCACCCGTGGAGGCACAGAGGATGTTCCGGAGGAGACAATTGATATGGCTGGGACGACGGGCAATATTTACAACATCACGATCTCGCAGATGCCGAAGTGTACTTGCCCAGATAGCAAAAAGGGGAATCAGTGCAAGCATATCGTTTATGTATGTTGAGTCTGGGTGGCAAATGTCATTCGGGAGGATTCTTGACTGATACTCGGTCTTGTAGGTTCTCCACAACGTCCTGAAAGCGCCCGAACACCTCCAGTACCAGCTCGCCTTCATTTCTTCGGTATACATAGCCCCCTCACTTTCCTTCTCCAATCTTCTTTAGATACTAAGGACGTCATCAGGAGCTCCGCCAGATCTTCGATTTTGCCCCGCTTCCCGTCTCCGAAGCAGACACCTCATCCAGCAAGAACCGCAAAGAAATCAGCGGTGACTGCCCGATCTGCTTCACAGAATTCGAACCCGAGACAGAAGAGATCGTCTGGTGCAAGGCTGCTTGTGGGAATAATATCCACAAGGGGTGTTTCGAGCAGTGGGCAATGAGCCTGAGAGGTAAGGAAGTCAGATGTGTATACTGGTAAATCATTCCTTCCACTTTACCTTCCTACAACCCGACATCTCAAGCCCTATTTCGCCCAGCTTTGCTTTTGTGAGATAGTCGTTGATTATCCTTAATAGTCGCACTCCGTGGCAAGGCGATCCCGAATCGCTTGCCCGCATCAAGACCTCGGGCAGAATGAACGGAGAAGGCTACGTCAATGTTGGCGATCAGCTCGGGCTTTCGGGCGCACGCGGTGAGTATTTCCCTCTCCCCTCCCTTCCGTTTCCTACAGCGGAAGCACTAATCTAATATCTAGATTACTCGTCCTATCACCAACCATGGGTGAGGCGACAATTCGGACGGGGCTACTAATACTTGGGCTGCGACAAAAGGATGGCTTGGGGGTTGCAGAGGGTTTGCCAGGCGCTGGAGTGGGCTTTGAAGGGGATGCGTTACTGAGATACCCGGCTTCCGTATGCTTGCATTACTAGGGGTGTCATTGTCAGACGTTGCTCTATTTCAGAGGTGCTATACGAAGAACGAATGTATGCTCGGATCCTAGAAGAGATGTTTCAACGAAACACCCGTTTTGCATACTTTATGCTTGTCTTGCACGGGGCGATGGCTTAACTGAATGTGGGCCGTCCAATGAACACGACCGCCTTCAATCCGGATCTGCGTCTGCCGCAAAGCAAATATGTGTGTAACGCTGCGTTGAGTTAAAGTTGCAGAAGGATGGTAAAATGCCGTAGTCGACCTCACGGCCTCATGGTTTGCAGATGAGTTGCAGGGATGGCTTCACCGCCTCACTTTCACCCTATAGAGATCGACATGGTCATTGCTGTAAAGCGATAGCGAAGCTGAACTGCCTTCTCCCATCTAGGAATATCCAGGTCTTGTTGTTGATCTGTTCTATTAGACTCGCCTTGAATCGGAGCTCGCAGTCTGCATGGTGCTATCATGATGATTATTGTCCACTGTTCTTCCGCTAATTGCTAGCTCCAAGCTTAAGCGAAACAGGATCTTCAGTTCTTGAGCTTCAACGCTTCAGGTACGAAACGAAATTGGTTTGATGAGAGATCAGCAATCAAACAGTCTCAATACCCCTGAAACGAGGCTTACAAAATCGGACGTCAGCATTGAGACACGACGCAGAGCTTTGTCGCAGGCGAACGGGTGTCTGCTTCCACTTCCGTAGCCTGGTCCAGGTGCCACTGATCGTTACCAGTAATGGAGACTTGCATTTCCGTGGGTTGCCCGAACATCTTTATCGAGCTTGTGTTGCCCAAATATATTCCGTTTGTGTTCTCTCGGACACACAACTACTCTTGGGAAAGCCAGAAAGCGCTCGTCTGATTGGGCGACTCCGTCTTTGCTCCCTGAATAGTTGCATCCTAGACGCGATCCGCCTCTGCCAAACACTTGTGTTACGCAGGATCGCCAACAGTCATGTGGATCTATTTGGTAGCAGCAGGAAGTGTCACCCTCGCTTCCTGAAGGCCAACTAACAAAGCCAGCAACCTGCATCGACCCATTCGGCCCACGTCAGCACCACCATCACCACTACTGTGGTAATTGTTCTCCAAAGATTACTTGGAGTAAGCTGATATCCGGGGAAGCAATGGGTCGGCCACAAAGTCAAGGCCAGGACTCAGTGACGACGGTGATCATTGAAGGAGCGGCAGGGTGTGCTCCACAAAGCCTCGCCGCATTCCTGCTTCGAGACGGAGTGGTCCTGGTGTGCAACCGCAGGAAGGCCAAGTCTCCTTGTAAGAATGGATCACTCTGTGCCCTTACCAATGTCATGGAACCTCACTTTTAAGCGTCCGATCCTGAATCCTTCCGTCTCCGCTACTTTCGTGCTAAGGTTTCTACCCCTGTGCAGCCTCGCCTTTGCTTGATTGGTCTTCTCATTATCAATGAAGGTGACATTGAATTCGATATTTGCCGTTCAAAGTATTTCGGTCTGTTCCAGTAGTTGTTATTTATTCGTATGGCCTCCCGGCCATGTTTGCGATTTTTCGCTTCAATTCCTTATCTCCAAGATCCTGCTTTCTGTGCGCCGCAATTGACGCGGCAATATCAAGTTGCATTGCTTCTTGCACAGAAGGATTCGAGACTTGCATCCTGCGCTTTGTATGTGTCCTGGAGGAGTGGTGTTCCGGGCTACCACTATTCCTCAGAACAAAGACCCCAACGCTGTTTGCAGACAATCAGTTTGCTTATTGCTATGTGTAACGGTCGACTAAGATCAAATACTCACCAAGGCTCACTACCGTCATTGCCCTCATTGCCGTCTCGATTCACAGAAGTGTACAGGCGATCAGTGAGTACCTCGGTCGACCGAATCCACGAGTCACGATGAGGCTTCGAACGGCAGGGGCGGCGGACACTCAGAGTGAACATAAACATCTCACAATGAACTCTACAACACAAATGCTATCTCTTTGCCAGCCAACACCAAAAATCGATCGCTCAAACCATACCAGCAAAACAGGGCCAGCAGCAGTCTCCACAGCAGGTAGCATTTGCCAAAGACCAAACTTTATGGCTACAAAAAGCAGCGCAAGCCAGGTAGACGGACCCTCATTGGGGTTTCAGCAAGAGACTTTCAAGATGACGTGGGATCATGTGGAACAGTATCTTGCGCCCGAGGTACTACAGCGCTTTGAGATCAAGCTCCTCGACTTAGCGTACTATCAAGATGTCAACAAGCTCGACCCTCCTATTACAAGTGCCTCCCTGAGCGAACTTGACCTCGCACGGATCATCAATGACCCAAAGCTACGACATGATATCAACTTCGAGCGGGAAATATCGTTCAAGCCCAATGTTTACGGCGAGCACCTACAAGAGAAGTTGGAACAAGCACAGATGTACTGGGAAGCTCTCATCATCGAGTTTGCGTTCTATAGCCAACGACAACGTCACCTCCAGAACAAGGCATCGAAAGAGAGTGAATGTCGGGTATTCGCGCTTCCCCCTACAGACCTAGCAACACTGCGTCGTGCGGCCGTGAGACTACCTCACACGTTCGCAGCGATTCGCGAGATCCTCAAGACTCTTGTCCCCGGATCAGAGTGGGATGCAATCGATGAACGCCTCGATGTAGACTTGCTGATACAGGAGCTAGAGAACGGGGTATGCGATGTCCGAGGTCTTGCTGATTGGCTTGGACAGCTGCTGCTCCGCTCCTGTTCGCCATTACGTGATTCTCAAGTCAACGACATGGTGGCTTTGATACAGAAAGGCGCAGATGAAGACGATCCGCGTCTTTTTGCATTTGGTATGAAAGACCTCTTCGGCATTCTTGAGACAATGAGACTCGTAAGTACACTCGCACCAGCCGTACTGCACTAGGGCTGACCATTCGACAGGATGTTGCCAATCATCAGATAAGGTACCTCCGCTTGTTATTGATTGATGATACTGTTCACTTCGAGCAGAAGACGTTTCTTCAAAAGATTGCGTGTGGGTGGAGTCTTAGTAATGCACGAGCTTGGATCGACTCAGGAAGCGGACCGGAGCTAGTTGCAACAGACCGCCAGCTAGTTCTGTCGAATATCGTACGAGCTCTCGTTCATCTGGTACGCGATGACAGACCTTTACAACCATGGCCTTCTAGTTTACTCTACGACGCCGATCGATTGATGTCTCTCAAAATCGACTTGCATGTGGCCTTGTATCGCCGGGCTTGTTTGAACGCGTGTGACGCTACAGTACGCGCCTTCGGCATCAGTACTCCTCTGACAGCAGACACTTATCAGCGACTGTGGACACGCATCGAAACCGTCTTAGAGATCGAAAGATCTGGCCAAACTCTATCAATCAACAATAGAGCCCCCACCCTCGAGATTGTGCGGGAAGCTTGCAGGTTCTGCAAATTGGTCACACTACCAGATGAAGGCTTACTGAGCTTCGCGGAATGGCACGTGTATATCTGCATGGATCCGCATTACAGCGAGTCCCAGCGACTCCGAGCTGATATCGGCGAGAAGATGATGGAAGCCGTGGAGGCAGAGGTCCAACATCTTGTGGTGATGACACCGCTACAGATGCTGAATTGTGTTAGCCGACAAATTCCGTATGAGGAAGCTGATGAGGAAAAGCGAAGACTTTCGAGCATTGCGAGGCGCCTAGCCCACATCTCGATCCTGCACTGGAGGATATGGGCGCCCATCCTTTACCATCAACCACATGATTTATTGGCCGCTTCGACTAACATCGCAGCTTCGATGAGCGCCCTCTCACTAACAGCGCCAACCTCAGAGCACGCCATAGCCGGCTCAGAAGAAGAGGGATTATGGTCTGGCAAAGCAGTACCACTGCAGGCTATCGAAAGGGAGTCGATTGCAATTACCAGCTCGATCGATTCGCTGGAGATCTCTAATTCGGAGGATGATTCTACAAGCAATAATGAGCCGCTCGACGACCTCAATTAGAGGACATCACCAGGGGGATGAGAAGCCTGGGCACGAGTACTGGGCGATGAATACTATTACTAATCGTTAGAGGATACTGATACCCAATTGTGAATGTTCACAGGCGTACTGTCTGTTGGTTTTGGACACTGGAGTAGATCCGAATGTAATGATAGATAATATCTCAGCAAAGCAGCTCCCAAGCTACCAACTCCTCGCTCGCAAATCTATAATCCATCCCCTGCAAATGCCGCTGTACTCAATAAATACCCCCCAAACGAGCCTCCACCGACCAAGACATGGCCCATCGTTGAGCTTTCACTATGCTCTGGAGGCAGAGCGAGCCTCGTCGCTTCACTTCTTCGGCGCCTCCTCCTTCTTAGACCCCGCTAACCCTCACAACCAGGTTCAGCAAGCCTCTGATCATCACCTTTCCCCGAGCTTCCGTACCTGCATCCTGCTTCGCCCGCATGATCGCCGCCTGCGCCTCCTTGGTGCGCGCGAACTCGGTGCCGGTTTGCTGCATGGTGTTAATATCGGCCGTGACGCAGGATACTAGCTATCTAGGGAACGAACGTTATTCTTCTTCTTCTGTGAAGCTGTTAGTGCTGCTAGAGGATATAGGGAGAATGAGGAGAGAGGGATCTGGGGGGGCGGGATACTGACTTGGCCGGCGGTCTCCTTTTGGTTCTTCTCGCGCGCTTTGTCGCGCTGATTACCGCGGGCCATGGGGTTGGGTTTTGAAGGGAAGGGGGGGGGGTGAGAGTGTGTGTAGGGTGGTTGAGGAGGTGGAGAGGGGGTGCGGCTTGTGGGGCGAGGAAATGGAGGTGTGAGTGAGCTGGAGCTGGAGCTGGAGCTGAACATGCAATCTGTAAATTATTTCTGGATATTCAGCCGAAGATCCGCCGAATTTTCTTGGCGTTTACAGAATAGACTTCACGAGTCTCAGCCCCCATTCACATAATTATCTGCACCTTCTCCTCTAGCATGCGGAACAAGCTCCTGGCTGTAGCAAACTTGTGACAGGCGGGTACGGCTCTATCAATAATCATTGCACTTTGGACGCGTTCCCGGAGAAGAGTTTCGCAGCGTGTAACCGCCAGCACCAAGACCTGAAACCATACCTGCAAGTAACCTCAACCACTGCTTCTTACATTCATGGAAGCGCCTCAGCAAAAGCGTCTCGAGACAGTGACCTGCATTTGATTCGGCATGCTCACCACAAGCGCATACATATCGAAGAGACCATGACTGATACCGCTCCATCCAATCCCATCATTGAACTAGTATCAGCATGCCCTCTACCAAGACGTCGCTCCAAAACCCATACCCCGGGGGTGTGAATGGTGAATGGTGAATGAACAATAGTGCCTTGTTCCAGACGCGTCTCTTTGTCATATTTCGCAGTCCACCCTTTTCACAGTTCGTCTGCTTTCTTCTATTGTCGCCATTGTTCGCAGAGAGGAGAGGTAATCACCTCGACTACCTTCGATTTTCCACTTTTTTCCTCTTTCATTTCATCACTATTTCCCCGCCAGCGTCGTTAATAGCACCGTGTCCTTGCCTTGCCTGCTGTGCAGCATAGTCCGTCTTCTTTCTCGCATCTAATACCCACGTTTTCCTTTGCTTCTCCACGATCACGAACTCAACCATAATCATCACCACAATGGGCATTTTCAAGCGCTCCAGCAGCTCCCGCGACCCTCTGGCTGGCCCAGGGTACGTCATCCTCAACATCATCCGCGTCTTCAACATCATCACTCTCCTAGCGGTCATCGCAGGAAGCACGGTGATGCTCGTCAAGACCTTCGTAGTCTCGAAGTTCTTCTTCTTCGACGGCGTAAGCCACGTAATCACCGCCTTCCTAGCCCGTAAGTCTCCATCCCAAAACCCAGCACCCCAAAAAAACTAAACCCCCCCCCCAGTCTTCCTAATCATAACCGAACTCCCCCTCTTCCGCAGCTACATCGCCACCAACTGGCCCCTCCTCTCCCCCACCTCCGGCTTCGTCACCCTCGGCACCCTGATGCTCATCCTCGGCGTCTCCATCCTCGGCAACCTCAACAAAGAAGCCACCTCCCAAACCTCCCTCGGCCCCTCCTTCTGGCGCATCGTCATCGCCTCCGGCATCCTCGCCCTCATCTTCGGCGCCCTCAACCTCTTCGCCTCCTACATCTTCCGCAACGCCGCCCTCGGCATCACCGCCCGCCAGGTCCGCGCCCACGGCGCCGTCGCGGGGCAGAAATCATCCACCACCATGCTGCACTACAGCCCGTCGTCCAGCGCTGCGGGGGGGGCAAGTAGTGCACGGAGAAGGAGTTTCCATTTGGGGAGGAGCGATACGCTGCCGAGCTACTACACGAAGAATAGTGACCGTGCGGAGGCGAGGCAGACGCGCAATATCAGCGCGCCGGTCGTGGGGGACCATACCCAGTTTGAGAAGTTTCAGGGGAGTGATGAGATCCAGAGGCCGGATTTGGCGAGGCATCCTGCTCTTGTGGGAGGGAGGTTCTAGAATCCCCCATACCTAGGAAGGTAGTCATAGAGGCAGAGGAGCGTCTTTGGACTTAACCTGCAAAGATCTGTGTGAGGCGGGTAGGGTGGTGCATGAGATATGAGGGTTTGGCGTCCTTTTTGCCTTTGGGTTGGCATGGCTAGGCAGGCATTGGGCGTTACGGGATAAGAATCGCTCTCCCGCTCAAACCTATGAACCGGAACTTCATTCGTCACGAGATGGGGAAGCAGAGCCTTCACTGGATGATTCATGAGCCTTTTCCTCTATCGAGCATGTCGAGCTTTGTATACTACCTTGTCAGCCCATCCGATGTCCATGGATAGCCAACCTCAACCGCTTTCAAAGTGAGGAGAGGCTCGCAATCAGGTGGCTCCTGAAGCGTGATGGGCGACATTCATCCCGGATGTTTCCATCGTGAGTACGCACCGGTAACAGATCGCGTATGTGCATCGCTAGCCAGCTACTGCCAATCTACCCCATGTACGGGTGGGCTGGTATGCGATCGAATCCGAAGCAACGCCATGACTGTGACACCACGCGGGAGCAGAGTCCTGTCACCTGAACGTTTTCTATTATCGAGGGTGTGGATACTACACTTGTCAGCTCATCCAATGTCCATGAAATTGAAACAAAATACTAAACCGTTCCAAAAGCCGGTCAGGCCTGAAAGTGTGAGCGCAGTCAAACGTGATGGAAAACATTGAGAGTCGTGGTCCATATCCCAAACTGTCTTTCCCCGGGGTATAGCGGATGAAATCAGGGCGCAGAGCCGCACCTAGAGCACCTACGCCATCGCATCCTTCCCATGCGAACCGCCTGTCCGACGGACAAGCGTCCCGGTATCCAACTTTCCCCTTTACTCCGGCCTCACTTCGGGATGCAAGGTACCGGACACTCACTGAATTCTCTGATGAGGAAGAAGTGCGAAAATGGTGGATGAAACACGAGAATGTGAGAACGAGACTTGCTATAATCCACTAGCTACAGCGACTCGACCCTCGATTTTGAGGGTGGCTGTAAAGTATGCTTGAAATGTTCAAACGCCATGCTAATGTGGGGGGTATCTTCCGCAGTAAAAAGCCTGCCGACATGGTGCTCGTCATAGCCTGCGCCCCCATCTTGCGCCGGAAAATACAAAGGGAAATGAGATATACCACTTCGCTTCATTGCTGCTTTCAATTAAATACCATGAGAGACCCGAGACCTGAACGAGCAGAAAGAGGTAAGTGTCACCCGCCCTAACGACGGTGCACCATCGTCTGCTGCACCCTCAAGAGCTCATCCGCCCTCTGGAACACATCCCCCGCAAACGTGCGATCGAACGCCGCGCTCGTCGGCACCGTCGCCTGCGCCGCCGGGCCCAGTGCTGCACTCAGCGGCGTCGCCGGGACGTTGGTCGGATACGGCGAGTTGCCGGACCCCGTACGGGCGCGGTGGCGATAGGAGCCATCCTGGTTCTGATAGATCGCCTGCTGATTATGGTTATGCGCCGCGGCGGCGTCGGAGTTGGATTTAGATTTGGAGGTGTTGGTGTCGCGCGTGAGGTGTTCCCAGGGGGAGGATTTGATGTAGCGGCCTGTCTCGGAGAAGGATTTCTGCAGGGGGTGGATGTTCTTGAGGAGGTCAGTGGAGATGAGCTCGAGGAGCTTGGCGTCGCGGACGCCGCTCATGAGTTTTTCGAGGGAGAGGAGGAGCTTGCTGCAGAGGCGCCAGAAGTCCTTGGAGTGGCGCACGTCGGGCTCGTGAAGCTTGATGGCGGAGAGGCGCTTCTGCATCGCGGTGCTGGTCTCCAGGCTGACGTTGCAGCGGCTGATGAGGGTGGACCAGAGGAGGTGGATACGCTGCGAGGTGAAGGACATGTGCGCTACGTCGAGGCAGCTGGTGAATTGTTGGAGGCAGACGGGGATGATTCTTTGGCTTTGTTCTACGCAGCGCGAGAGGGAGATGAAGATTTTTTCGAACAGTGCTTCGTGCTCGGGGCTTTCGGGGATCTGGGCCGCGTTCTGGACGTGCTGGCCCAAGGCGCTGTTGCTGCGGGAGCGCAACTTGGGGGTACCATATCCGGAAAGCATGAAAGATTCCCCAGATCGTGGGGTATTGGCAACTGAGCTGGTGTTTGAAGGGATGAAAGGCCCCGTACGGCTGTTTGAGCGACTTCGTCCGTTTACGTAAAGTGGGACTGCCGTTTGCACTCCAGAGGCTGGGGAGAAAGAAATCATCGTCGCTGGCGGCTGCACAGGAATCCCAATGCGCTGGCGTCTCTCGGGATTGGGCCGCTGATTCGTGGGTGTGAGAGAACGATCGCGAGGTTGATGAGGCTCCTCGTGGATAGTATCGGTCTGCGTTCGACTAGATCTGCGCAATGATTGCTCGACAAAGGTTGAGATTAGATTCCAGATCGCGTTTCGTCCTTCGGTCACACTCCCATAAAGCAACAAGAACAACGTGCGTACGTATCTCTGATCTCCTCCGGAAACTAGTCGATTTGCGTTGCACAGGAGGTATTCACCCAATTGCTGATAAGTCATCATAAGAGCTTCACAAGCGCATAAAGCATCGGTGTTTCGCGTCTGTTTTCCGTCTCCTTTCATCTTAGTTCTGTTATCAAGCTCATGTAAAGCCGAGTCCAGGACCTTCAGTTGATTTGACGCATATCTGTAAATCTTTTCCAAGCCTGATTTGTTCTTCACTGGCTTTTCCTTGACTACTGGAATCAACGTCGCGAGGTGCGGATGAACTAGGTGGACAGAGTACAACACCCCTTTGGCACTTTCAGCAAGGCGGTCCGGTGCTTTCGATTCACGCTTTTGTTCGGGCAAGCTCGACAGCCGCCTCACAAACAATCCTTGTTGACGATCATTTTTTAACGGGCTTGATGGGTTGACTTCATTGTTTCGAACAGTCTTGTTGTACCGATCGCTGAGAGAAGATCCATCACTTTGGCCACGTAAGTGGAAGCTGTTCCGATTTGCCCGTTCATCAAGGGTTCCGAGATCGTTTTGCTTCCTGGTAACTATGCCCATCCGTTTACTCCTATTGTTTTGCGTTGCTTGAAGGACACTCTCGCTATTACTCCTGTTCCGTTCATTGCCATTCGGCAATGGTGTAAGACCGGGTAGACGGATCGGGTTTAGAGGTCCATCTTGCAGGCCAGATGTCATTCGATAGTGGGATCGTGCCGGAATGGGTGGCTTGGCAAAGCCTGGTGACCTGATCGTAAGATTAATGTCTGATGCCGATTCTGATTCACTTGTACTAGGCTTCACAGGGAAGCGGTGGCTCAATGTACGCCTCGGTGCCCGCGGTGTGCTAACGGTTTCATCGCTACTTCGCCAAGTTCAGCAATTTTGGCGTGAACATGAGACGTGGATCATTACCTAGATTCTCCACCAGAATCTCTTGCTGCTGTTTCCACAGACCTCAGATACTTTTTCAATTTCCTCGTCATAATGACGTCTCTCTCGTTGTCCGGTAGAGCTGCACGAGAAGGAGACACGGTGCCCCCTTCTACAATCTTCATCAGGTCAGGGTTTAGCGGGTTCCCTGCCAATTTGAGTATCCGGATATCCAGCGACGCAATTACGGGAGGCACATTCTCTATCATGTTGTTGCCTAATGAGAGAACGCGCAGCGCTCGCATGTTTTTGATGTCTTCTGAAATCCTAACGAGCTTGTTACGGCTTAGATCTAGTACCTCCAAACGAGGAAGCCTATATAACTGCGATTTCAATAAGTCATTGCTGTTAACAATATGTTTAGTAGTGACTTACGGCCCTGGGGAAGTCCTTGAAACGATTATTGCGCAGGTTAAGGTACTTCAACATGACGCATTCTTCAAACTTATAAGGGATGTGCCATATGTGGTTGTAATCCAACTTCAGGCTGCAATCAAAGTCAGCTCTCATCCCAGAGACATTCAGCCAATTTTCAAGGTTGAGAGATCTGCAGAGGACGATAAGGAGTATAGCGGACGGATTAACGTACCTCTCAACGTCCCGCTTCACGATGTCGACGACTTCATCTGGGAGATCTTCCAGCCCCTTCGATTTGAGATCTATGCTTAACTTCAAGTTGACCGTTTCGCTGACTTCTCCGCTTCCGACAAGGTTTTGCTTGATTCCTTGACGTGCCTTTTCCACCGCCTCGGTGAATATCTCAACGGCGCCATATCCTGCCGCGGTGGATGGCAAGTCAACATATAAGTCCTGAGAGAGTCCTTCATGTCCTGTTGGGTAGTCGAAGTCACCAACATGACTGAATCTCATCAGCACTTGTTGCCGAGCTTGGAGGACTGACAGACTAAGGATAGGATGACTGCGGCAAGGCGGAAAAGCTGCCTAACGTCTCTCTCATTCCACCCCATCCCTCGTTGGGTTCAGGGAGTGGGTGGGGCATATTGCTGTGATCCGAACCTTTCCTGTGCCTGAGAAGACGTCGTGGTTGGTGAGCTGGGCTTTTTGAAAGTGGCTATGGCGGCTTCTCCCGGGTCGAAGGTACAGGCATCATCTAGAGGGTAATGAGTTGACGGACAACAGCAAGGCCTTCTGGGCCAAGGGACTGTTGAATCACGACAATGGGACGGAAGGGGTGGAGTGGACGGTAATCGTATGGATGTCAAAGACTCCAGGTGCCAGTCCTGCAGACGCACTGACGCAGGTCCCATTTGGTCCGCGAACAGATAGCCGCCACTAGCAGGGATTCAATCACTTGGCATCATTGTGCATACAGCCAATCAACGTTTGTTTAATACCCGTTTACCTAAGGCTCACATTCTGGTTGTACACCAGCCCGCCTGTTCTGGGCTATATTCGTGTTGGATGGCCTTGAAGAAGATAACCAAGAATGTCTTGTAAAGTGCCCGGATCGCAGGTAAGAGTCTCCCCTTCTAATAGCCGTACTCAGATAGCCTACAACTTTGCACAAGAACGGCATTGGATGCAGTCTCTGGACTTCACTTTACCCTTCTGTGGCTCCAGGCCCTTGTGAAGCTGGTATCACTGTGGCACCTCCTGCCGCCGACTGTCCCTGGGCCGGCACTGCATCTCCCACCTCATCAACAGCCGCTTCTTCCTCCTCTGGCGACAAGTCTGTAGACTGGCTCTCCTGGCCTGTGTACATGGCATTTCGTCGTTGCTCAGCGAGCTGGACCTCCTTGACCGCCCACGCTTTCCATTCCTCGTACTGCCTATCCTCCAGTTCCATTCCAACCTCCATGGTCGACTTGTGAAAGTATGCCCCAGTGGAGAGAGCTTCCTCCTGAGCTACTCGGCGCTGGACATCCTCTTGCAGTCTGAGCTTATAGAATTCCTTCCGGGCCTGGTCGTAAGCTGTGGCGGGACTGATGCCGGGAACGTTTTCTTGCAGCCACATTTGCCGTTGAATAACGCTATGAGTACGTTAGCCAGCATTAAGGGAAATACCGGCGATGTCACCTTTCTCCGCTCAGTCCCCTACCAGGCTGTGACATTCTGCTCCAATCATTCTCTTCGTAATCCTTGCCATCATTCTCCAGAATCACTCGCGGCCTCGCCAATTCCCATGGGTGATCACTAAAGAAATTCCGTCGTAGCTTATCCTCCTCGTAACCAATCTTCGTAGGCTGAAAGAGTTTGCTGGCCTTCCTTGCTTTTGCTCGAGTTCTCGGCCGTTGACTATGCTGCAGTGGTTGTGTACGTACAAGAGTCTGAGCGGGAGGGATGGCGCCAATGACACCGTACCAGTTGGGGAGGCTACTTATCCTCTCGGATGCTAGCAGCTGGTTCGCGGTCTGATGTAATCGCAGAGGCCGGAGGTCATGACGCCCCATGGCCGGTTTTGAACAGCTACTGGTCTTTGTTTGGGACGATTCTCAAAGCTGGTGCATCGTCCGAGATAGATGCAGGTGTATTCATCTGTCGAAGGCGGTACAGAGATCGTCTTTTAGAGCATTCATCATGATCAATGTCGCTGGCGTCAAAACTCCCGAGGTCCCGCCGTAGCTTTCCCCAAGCTTGCCGCCCAATTCGATCAATCATCTAGACTTAACTCAATCCACAGCTCATAAAATGCAATGATTAGCGGACGATATGATCACGAGGTACCGTTGGTCGGAAGTGTAGCAAAATGTTCTACGCTTCATGTCCCTACATTGCGCCCTCTTGGAACGGTCCATGAGCAGCTCCAAGATTGCAACGACAGGCTATCGTCCACGAATCCTTGCCATTCTGTACCCATTGCTGCCCACGGCGGGCCCTGACTTTCCAAGATCACGACGTCACGACGTACACTGCATTCGGCGACATTCTTCGGCCGGCTCCGTTCTTCAGATGGACAATTACTTTATCAATGCCCTAGCCAAGGCGTCTACATGCTCACAACATGCCTCTTCAGCATACCCTCAAGCCTCGCTTCCGAAATCATTCTTCACATATCATAAGCCTCGTCGGAGATATCAATCGGGCACTAGTCCAAATGCTCAAAATTTCCATGAGTCCCCGGCTCTGGCTGGACGCCCTTACGCCCAACACAACATATCTCGGGAAGATTACAAACATATGGTAGACTACTACAGGGAGCCCTATACAACTCAGGCAGCATTGAGGGAAATTGAGCCGCCTGGGCTTGTATTGCCACTCCCTGCGGTCGAGAAGGACCAAAAAGTCACGGAAAAACCTGTCCACGAGAATTCGGTTCAGCCAGAGGAGCCCATATCGGAAACCAGCACTTATAGTCACGAATGGCAGAATGCTTTCGAGACTTTAGTGCGTGCCTTAAACAACGAAAGTGCTACACAAAAGGATGTCTTTGACGCTTATTCCGCCTTGCCATTTCCTGGAGTAAGCCATTTACAAGAAGAGATCCGCAGGCTGTTGCTTCGGCGACTGTCTCTTGTAGAGAAGAAGAGTCAAAGGTCCTCCATGCGATTCCTCTCCGTAATTGATGACATGAAAGCGGCAGATCTTCCCATAAACGAAGATGCATGGAACAGTGCGATTGCATTCACCGGCCGATGCTTCGTACGGGTTACGGCAGTCGAGGTGGAAGCTGCGATACGTATGTGGAAAGAGATGGAGCAGGAAGCCGGCGTAAAAAGCGGGAAGGTGACGTTCAATGTTCTTTTCGACATAGCAACCAAAGCTGGCAAATTCGTTCTAGCAGAGATGATCTTACAAGAGATGGCAAATCGACGACTCCCGCTCAACCGATTTGCACGTACGGGCCTCATTTACTATTACGGCCTAAAAGGCGATGGGCAAGGTGTGAGAAGGGCATATCGGGAATTTGTTGATGCCGGCCATATCGTGGATACCGTGGTCATGGATTGTGTAGTGGTGTCTCTTCTGAAAGCGGGCGAGTTACCAGCGGCGGAGCAGGTCTATGAGCGGATGAAGCAGATGTTCGCCCGGATAACTGGTGCCAAGGTTCCTTCAGGAGATTGGAAGGAGACCCGGGACCTCGGTCGTGTACTTGACAGAGCGGAACGTGTGTGGAAGTCAGATCCTCATAAGCGCCAGCAACTACAAGATGAACAGCTCCTGGCACCCGGCTTGCGGACATATAGTATACTCATTGAGCACCATGTATGCGTGACCGGCGAGCTTCGACGAATCACTCGGTTGCTGGATGAGATGCAATCACTTGGACTACCGATCCATGGAAAGATATTTCTGAGGCTTTTCAAGGGTTTCGCTTATCATGGGGGTATCAGATATACATCGTGGACCAAGGTGCGATTGGAGAGCGTTTGGGCAGCATTCGGTTCAATAATGGACTCTCAAGTGGAAAATGTCCAGCTGCAGAAATGGATGGTCGTCTGGATCACGAGAGCATTCTCAAAGTGCTGCGGCCAAGGACGAACGTTAGAGGTCTGGGCAGAGATGAAAACGAGGTGGAAACCTGACGTGGAAGATTTTGATAGTGTACATCATTTACTGCGGGACATCTTAAGAGCTCCAAGAGCTCCACAGTACGAGTACGAAACCTGATACAAACAAGAACCGCATTGCAATGTCATACCTGGTCCATTTTTGGTTGCCAATCACTGGGCGGCTGTATAATACACACACGCTTTGAGCATCAAAACTCAGGCAAGGCTTGTATGCCGTCTGTGAGGATAGTTCTCCGGTTCCTCTCCCACTCAACCCATGCCATACCCTGGAGTAAGCAATCAGCCAAATCATCGAGTTTCCCCATCTCGACCTCGACAGATCGATCTGGAGTATTCACAATCATTTCGTCCTGCTTGACCACGACCCGCTTTGCGCTCTTCCTTTTCTCCAGGAAGGCTGGCCCGAGCTTAGCGGCTGAACCCTTTAGCTCGAACCGCTCTCCATTTTCCAGCCAGTTCGCTAGCAAATCGATCTTGGCCGCCTTCGTCTTCGAGCTTTTGGAGGTAGACTTCGTTCCGGAACAGACCTCTGCATTTCCAAGCCAAAATTTGGAGACCTTCGCAGGTCCGACCGGATGTACTGCTCCGTTCCAGGACCCCTGTTCCGAGAATGTCTTCAAAACTGCGTACAGCATGGCCTCGAACATGTTCACGCGAAGAGTCCATTCTTGGACAGCAGATCCTCCCATCGAACGGAAACGCTGCCTCTCGATCAGGATCTGAGTGGGTTGCGACGTCGAAAGGAGCTTTTCGACAAGAAGATAAGCATGCTGAGCATACGTAGCAGGGTCAAAGGCCTCCTTCGATGCGCTTTTTTTGGCATCATCTACTAGGCTCTCAGCATTTGCTCGCTTGGATACCACAATACGAGCCCATTCATGCACTATTGGTACAGTAGACTGGGCAGCAGAGGCCCAATTTGGTGGGAGGGATATTCTACAGAAAGCCAGATTGCGGATTCCCATGTCGATGCTGACAATGTTGTGGCCTGTTCCAAGAATATGCCTGCCATTGGCGCCAATCGGAAGAGCGAAGCGGTCGCGTTGAAGATCGTGGTGCAGGTTCGCTGCGAGAACGGCCTTGGTGCCGCCAGTGTTGGAACCTATGGCATTGGCGATAGACTTCAGTTCTGCGGTCTTGCAGATTGAGAGCCATTGCAAAGGGTTGGCGTATGTGCTTTGGAACGCCCTACACGGACTCGAAAAGGGGCACCTGAGTGCTTGAGTCCAGTTGAGACGCGTTAAGGATGTAGCCATTCATTGTCTCCAGCTATGGCAACCCTGGAAGCTCCTCGGAAGCAGCAATGCTTGCTTAGTCCGTCGAATGGGGTCTAAACAGGACTGGCATGGCTGGAGACAGCAAGCGTCACACAATGATTCCTCAACATGGCCAAATCAAAAGTCATAGTGTCAAGAAACCAAAGTCGGTACTTCTACGCGTTGCACTAGAGATGCTGAGGTCCGGCGATGTCGGGCAGCGGGCCGTCGTGCCGCTGCATAGATTCGTCATCAGCAGTGCACTACTTCGAATGCTACCCAAAAATCTTAAGGCAAGTTAACTCTATCAATCCTGTCAGCTTCGTCGTCTGCTGCAGTCGGCATAGAGGCTACTTCTGACATATCTGTGGCGGAGTCAGCAGAGTGTCGAATCATCCCGTTGCAGACTGACCGCTCTTGCTTACTTTGATATTGAAGACCGGGTCCAATTCTCTGCTGGTGCCGCTGTTATATCAGAGCGCTATCTCTGTAGCGTTCAAGCTGTCTTTCACAACGGTTCTCCGTTCTTCGAGCGCCTTCAGAGCTGCTATAGCACTTCCAAGGTTATCCAGTATTTCTCGACAATTCTCCGTCTCTTCTGCCGGCATGGCGCCCATTAGCAAAGAATGCGACTTTCTGGTCATTGGTGGCGGTAGCGGTGGCCTGGCATGTGCACGACGAGCAAGCGGGCAATGGGGTGTGAAGACGATAGCTGTGGAAAGCAACCGCCTTGGCGGCACCTGCGTCAATGTTGGGTACAGACATCGCACCTCATCGAGGAGTTAACAGCTGACTTGTCGAAGCTGTGTCCCCAAAAAGGTCACATGGAACGCCGCTGCCATCGCAGAGACACTGCAAGAAGCGAAAGCATACGGCTTCAACATAAAAGAGATTGCTCCGTTCGACTTCACAACATTCAAGCACAAACGTGACGCTTACATCCGAAGGCTGAACGGCATCTATGAGAAGAACCTTAAGAACGACAAAGTCGAATACATCCACGGTCGTGCCCACCTCCTTTCCAAGAACGAAGTCGAAGTCGTCCTCCACGATGGCAGCAGGGAGAATATCCGTGCCAAAAAGATCCTTCTCGCTACTGGCGGCCACCCCAAATTCCCATCCTTACCTGGCGCCGAACTCGGCATTTCCTCCGACGGCTTCTTCGATCTCGAGAAACTTCCCAAACGAGTCGCTCTCGTAGGCGCAGGCTATATCGCCGTTGAAATGGCCGGCATGTTCCACCACCTCGGTACCGAAACCCATCTCTTCATCCGACATGACACTTTCCTCCGCACTTTCGACCCCATGATCCAAGAGAAAATCGTCTCTGAATACGAGCGCCAGGGCATAATCATCCACAGGAACTCCTCCCAATCCAAAATCGAAAAGCTTCCCGAAGAAGGCTGGATGCGTATGCATTACAAAGACTCCTCCGGCGAAAACACTATCGACCTCGACTGCCTGCTCTGGGCCATCGGTCGCGCACCTGAAGTCGAAGACCTGGGCCTCGACAAGGCAAGCATCAAGACCGACGAGTCAGGTCACATCATCGCAGACGATTACCAAAACACCAACATCGATAACATCTACTCCCTCGGCGACGTATGCGGCAAAGTCGAGCTCACCCCCGTCGCCATCGCCGCAGGCCGCAAACTTGCAAACCGCCTCTTCGGCGGGCCCGAATTCCACGACGCGCATCTCAACTACGAGAACGTCCCCTCTGTCGTCTTCGCGCACCCGGAAGTTGGCAGCATTGGCCTGAGCGAGCCGGACGCGAAGAAGAAGTACGGGGAGGAGAATCTCAAAATCTACAATACGAGTTTCACGGCGATGTACTACGCGATGATGGATGCCGACGAGAAGGGCCCGACGAGCTATAAGCTGATCTGTGCGGGCAAGGAGGAGAAGGTCGTGGGGCTGCATATCCTGGGGGCGGGCTGCGCCGAGATGTTGCAGGGCTTTGGGGTCGCGGTGAAGATGGGAGCGACGAAGGCGGATTTCGATGATTGTGTGGCGATTCATCCGACCAGTGCTGAGGAGCTGGTGACACTGAAATGATTTGTGAGAGATGATATGGAGATGAGCAGGATAGATAGCCCTTCCGAGCACAGCAATTCCCGAACTACGGAATCGCATGTTTGAACTACCTAAACTCTGTACGACTTGTAGACACAGGTACCCTTAAACAACTCGCATAAGAGAGCAATAGTAACATTCCACAAAGCCACCACAGTCTGTTATATATACCACCAACATCCCTTCCGAGCCTTACACCAAGCCCATAACCTAAAAAACATAAGAAGAAAGAAACCCCCCCTTCCACGCACCCTCTCCACCCCCCACCCACGAACCCAATAACTACCCCTTGAATTTCATTCCACCCCCAGCAG
>JAABUS010001086.1_pt1 | contig 62615 bp, 40 predicted proteins | sample 5560161 | NCBI WGS metagenome assembly JAABUS01 (sample SAMN10711885, study PRJNA513376) | rock metagenome | isolation source: Antarctica rocks | place: Antarctica: Victoria Land, Trio Nunatak nord | collected 2016-01-04
ATAGTTATAAAATTATTATAAAATATATTATAGATAGTAGTAACCTAGTAGAGTTATTTAAAAATATATTATAAAATATTTATAAAGATATTTAATAATATATGAAATTATTTAAGAATTAATTATAGAGTAGTAATATAATTATTTAAGAGTATATACTATAAGTTAATAATAAAATTATTTAATATATTATAAAATAGTAATAAGATTATTTAAAAGTAAATTATAGAGTAATAATAAGACTATTTAAGAGTATAGTATCGGGTAGTAATAAAAGTATTAGGGAGTATACTATAGAGTAATAATAAGGTATTTCGGAGTATATATTATAGGGTGATAATGGGGCCACTTGGGGGCATGTTATAGAACAGCAATAGGGCCATTTAGGAGCACATACTATAGGGCAGCAATGGTGCCATTTAGGGGCATGCCGGGCCATTTGGGGGCACACCATGGGGCAGCAACGGGGGCATTTGGGGGGCCATGCCATGGGGCAACAATGGGGGCATTTGGGGGCATAGTATCGAGCAGCAATGGGGCCATTTGGGGGCATGCTATGGGGCAGCAATGGGGGCATTTGGGGTATAGTATAAAGCAACAATGGGGGTATTTTGGGGGGCATGCCTTGGGGCAGTAATTAGGGCATTTGGGAGTATAGTATGGAGCAGTGATGGGGCCATTTGGGGGTATACTATTGGCCAGAATTTGGGAAATGAGATCACGTGATGTCATTCTTGGCGATACATCATAGCCAATTATCTCTAGCGGCTGGGCGGAAAGCTTAAAGTGTTCCAATACAATTCCGAAACCCTCCACCTTCGAAAATCAAGCAAGCCTCTAAAACCATCAACCCTTTCGAACCCTGTGAAAACACTCACATATCTCGCAATCATTATTGCATTTTAGCTCCTTACTCTATGACAGGTCAGGTCCTGACCATGCACACTACTAGGTCCAATAGACGCTTAGTATATAATGCTACAAATGCTATGAAACCAACTCATCCGTAGAATTGAATTCAGCCTCCGAGCTTCTCCTCGATAAATGCGTAGCCGGCCATGGCCAAGTATCCGCTCCATTATGACAATTATCTGGCCCTCCCGAATTCTTGACGGCATCTTGAATGAGCTCACTAGTATATAAGTTCACTCGGTACATGCCATAGCCCACCCATTCCATGCCTTCGGGGTCGGTGTTTCCATCTCCAGTAAAACTGTGAGAGGGTCAGTATGAACATGATGCAGGATGTCTGGCGAGGCATACTCAAAATTCCACTCTGTCGCTGCGTCATAGTTTGTCCAGTCAAGCAAGCCATGGCCCCAATCGTCGGTTTCCCATCCGGCGCCATGCACTTCCCATTTGTATCCTCTCGACATGTACCATGTACCGCACTTAGCCTCAAGGTGTGTCAGCTCCACATCGGAAGGGGCGACCTGAAAGGAGAGACTCACCGTTGGCACCTTGACAGCTGGCTGCCTTTTCCACTGGGGCTGAATGGACCAATCAACGCCATGCACTGTAACCGTACCGCCGTACGTGAAGATGTCGCTGTCTGGGAAAACCGCGCAGGGTTTACTGATCATACCCAAATAAGTATTGCATTCGTCTTCATACCACTCCGAGGCTTGCGATCCAGTTCCTCCCCAGTGCACGTTGAATTTGACGGCCTCTGCCTGTCCCCCATTATAGACCTGATTATTGGCACTATAGTTGTCGCCAGATCTTGTCCCTTTCGGTAGATCCTTTGTGGCCTGAGAGCAGAATGATGCGATTGACGTCTTCAACGACTTAGTCGAAGAGTATTTCAGTTTCTCACTGGAGTCGCAAGTAGTCTTGGCATCAGCCTGGTCTGCAAATTTTGCTCTCGACATCAGTGGATTCGTTGTCAGATCGGCTCGACTGTTATAAGAAAATTGGCCACCGTGTTTCCAATTTGCAGGGTTATTCGCAGTGTCACAGCTATCGATGGTTTTTTTTAAGCCTACCTCACATTCCTGAACGGTTAGGCGCTTCGCGTCTGCTGAGTGATAGAATATAACAATTTGTAGAAGATCGAGCGAATTGATTTTGCCTTGAGCGTCCTCGCCATAAGTCTGGGAGACCCTTTGGTCGGCGTTCTTAGCATTGCGGAAATCGTCACTGGCGCAGAAGGCTTGGATATCGTTCACGGCTGCATCTCTGCCCACATATGATGCTGTGTTCATTCCGTTGCAGAAGTTGGATGTAGGTTCAGCGGTTGCTGACCCGGTCGCAGTGGCCGCTGCGGGTGCCACCCCAGTGTTAAGGTATGGGAGGTTGAGTAACAAGGCTTGCGCGTCTTTGTAGGCTTGCTTGTTTGGAAAAGGTTTATAGGGGTGTAGTCTGTTCCCAATACAAGGACAGCCTTTCCATGCGTCCTTGGCGGCTTTGATCCCGTTGCATTGCCTGTTCCCGTTATCGCCACCACAATTGGGACAGCATGGAATCCGGTCGTCGGGCGGGCATGTGCTAGGCTTTCCTGAGGCTGAGGTTTGACTAGCGTCTGCGATTTCGCTGGCTTTGATGACGTATTCTGTAGGTGTTGGCGTGTCTTTCAATCCTTCGACGACTTGATCATACACGATCAAGGCGACGAGTTCTGCAAGTCCGTTGAAGTCGACCTTGTTCAAGTACGCGAGGCCTGAAATCTTCTGGCCAGCTGCGATGACGATAGGCAAGAAATGCGCTATCATTCGAGGAATTTGTTGAGGCAATCGAGTTGGTTGCATGACAAGGCCGGCAGCCCACCCATTGGCGACGGTTTGTTCCATGAGACTGCCCGCGATGTCCCCAAAGCACGTGTCGCTGATGGTATTACGTTTTCTCAACACTACACATGAATCTATCCGAGCGATGAATTCCGTTACTGCATTTGCTAGGTCTGTCGGCAGTGGTATAAGGACATCACCTTTCTGGTGTCCATTGGCATCAACCATGACAGTGCTAACACTAATGCTATTACTTACAATCAGCATATTCAGTCTTAAGAGAAAGATGAATAGGTATCATCGGGCGCCGTTTGCTTACCTTGGTAGTGGCTCTTGCGTCGCTGTACTTATGACAATGATTGCACTCGGATCGTCTTTTGCCGTGGCATAGGCTACCGTGCTTGAACCTTGTGCAGACGAGATCTGCGTCAGGGCAGGGTATGGAACATGTATGTGAGGCTGCCCAGCGGTGTAAAGATGGAAAATTTCCTATCACCACGGCGACAAGAGCGGCAACTGCAGCCAAAACCAAACTGACAGGCCCCCGAGCTTGTAGCCGGAACCCTGGTGGACTGATGGCGCTTTGAAGGCCTGAAACGCAATTTGGGCTTGTGGGTGTATTGCAGTTTTTTCTACCAGCAGCTTCAATGCTCTTCCAAGCATCTGGTCCAAAATAAATGTCTACGCCATCCGTCTTCTGGGCGGCTTCGACGATAGTTACAGCAGAGCCCGTGACGGTAGCAGTGCTTTTCTGCAGACTGTCAGTGGTCTGGAACTGGACAGTCGAAAATTCACACAATTCTAGAGGAATCCTTACCGGAATCTGCATATACTCTGAGCTTGGCCCTAATATAATTGTAGGAACTGTGACTATTGGGCTAGCTACAGCTTCGCGCCCAGCAATAGTGACTGGTGCACTTTTAGGGTCTGGGCGACGGCGCAAGATATCTGAAGCCTGACTTGAGGCTGCGAGAAGAAATAGCAACGCATATAATCTCGACATAATGGTAAGATGAGATAAGTCTGTAGTAGAGGTGAAAGGGGGGGATCCTTGGTGAAGTGGCTATTCGACTACTCGTTCTCAATCTCACACTATTCTCAATACTGAGAACTTCTCGGACTAGATGGCTCTTTGAATTCCTCGAGAATAGGTTTGGCCAGAAGGTAGAGCAGAATACTTCTGATATTTGGATTTAGGTTCGAATCCTGAAACAATACCAACAACGTACACCTGCAACCTGATCCATCACACCGTCGTGCTATGTCACATCGCGCATAGTTCGTGAGGAATTGGTTTGCAACACAACTTCCCTGGGTGTTTGCAGTACTCTCGCCATGAGACAACCAATGATCAATCTCACACATGAAATAAGCTTGGAGGCTGTGATAGACTTTGAGCAGTTGGGCTCTGCGGTACGTGAATATAACAACAACCCGAAACAGTCGATGCTCACATCGGGGTTGGCATCGTGGTTGGCATCGCGGTTGGCGTGGTTGGCATTGGCATTAGGATTTACCCACGACAGTTGGCGAGCTTAACATCGCAACAAACACAGCCAGTGGCAGAGTCTGATCCTTCTTTTCGTGTTGGAAGACCTGCGCTCGGTATCCTGACACATAAAGTCGATCGTCTATTTCGAAATTAGAGAGGATACAATATTATATACGTAGATCACTCTATTTAACGCCATGATTCTCTTATAATCGAAATTACAACGTTCCAATAGGTGATATGTGAGCTTTGGAGAACCTACACATCTGTACTATGTGGGTGGCAAGAAGGATCTGCAATGCCAAGGATTAGCAATCATTTTGAATACGCCAAATCGTTGGCTGGACGTGCACTACCCGCGTCCCCTGTTGGCGTTATGGTTGGTTGTCTTTGCAACCAACACATTCAAAGTCATACTCCTCGAGGCCAACAATTCGGGGGAGTCAGTCAGGGAAAATGTGTAAGCGACACGGTGGACTTCTGGGCTCTCATGCTATTCTCACTATTTCTTCGGTCTGAATAGATGACCAGCTGGTCTATAAAAGATCTCTGGCTTCTCCCTTCGCCCTTCTCCCTTCTCCTTTCTCCCGGAGACAGTCATCTTTTTCCTTTCTATCCTTTGCGCTGGACCCGAATCCGATCATTCTTTACTCTTCGTCTCGAAGTTCGAAGCCGTTCAACATGCAGTCTTATACGAGTCTCCGATACATCCTATCCTTCTTGTGGTACACACTTGGCTCTGTCCAAGCCTTCACATATTGGATAGATTCAAGCTGCTACGATAAAATCCACTATACCGTCATATCAGAGGCTGTTGAATTTTATTCTAGTGCCAACTATCGAATGCACCTCATGACTGACCGCAATCAAGAGACAGCTTTTAACTTACTATTCAAGGTGCCATACTCAGATGCTGCCAGCTATAATGAAGTAAATCGCATTACAGCTGGTATTGCTGGCTTTACCCTAATCGACGAGCGTCCTGATTCTGATCTTCGAGTGTATTGTGACAATGATAAGGAAGGTCCGGATAAGCGTTGGCGACCCGTGCCAGACATACTTGATCTACCAGAAGGAGTAGTGCCGAACTCTCAGAGAACATACGGCGTCGATCAAGAAATGTATGATCACATCAACGGGTTCAGGGCCGAGATTAACCGCAATGAGAAACTGGGTTGCCAAGTCGAAGGTGTTTTCGCGATAACTTACCTAAACCTTAGAGATAAAGTAGGAGAAAATGAAAACCGGACAATACTGACGGTGTGTGCACCGTTTCGATTACCATCCTTCCAATCCTAGAGGATAGATCATTGACAACAAAGCTCTTTCAAGATTTGTGACGAAACCTTAGAAAGCGATGTGCAATCCTTCGAGATGGTCTCGAAGCAGGATATTCGTAATCGCATCAAGGATTTCTCTGGAAGAATTATAAATGCATTCGAAGCACTGACGAGTTTTGTCGTTGCCCATGAAGTGAGCATTGAACTTCTCCAACGCTAAAAGTTATAGCTGACCAGGGGTAGTTGACTCATTATAGAAAGTTTGACAGTACGTTCAAATCAACTTCCTGCTCGGATTAGAAAACTCTGGGGAGAGTAGTGGGTATAGACGTTTTGGAAACGACGACCCCGATCCTAAACAGCCTATCTTCTCCGCGCTCCCTATGGGTCCTTCTTAACCGTTCTAAGTGTAACGCATTCACTGAATTAATCACAGGGGATGATGTAATGGACGGCTCTGACTCGTACGGGTGGAGAAACGTTGTCAACAGAGATTTATTCAACAACACAGACTCCCTTAAAAATGCAGAGAACTATGCATACTTCGGCTTATGCGCAAAACTCGCCGATCACAATTGGAGGCTCCCCGACGATATAAACGAAGCTCGCAAAGGCCGCCTTGTCTATGACGAGGATATACCGCACAAGTGACCTGGACGTTAGCCGCGATGTGGCTGACAAATTGGTCATGTCCTGGACGTGTTTTAGTGTAGTACCTGTATTTGTATTGTATGTACATTGATACAGCGTCTTGGGGAGAGTGGCGTATGTTGTAACCCGACTATGCTCATTCATATTGTCCATCCAGCACAGTTGAGGGCGAAATAGAGTGAAACTCGAAATAGTGTTTGAGAACCTCTCTCCGAGACGAATTGATGAACACTATTACGCCAGACTGAACTGATCGCATCCCAACGGCACTTTCGCAACTTACGTATCTCGATGTCGTTGACGCTTCCGCTAACATCCGCTGTAGGGTAGGTACACCGAGTGCTGCTAGCACCGCCACAACGGCGCCCAAATCCCACATTTGTTTCTAGCCAGTCTGAGTTACACATTCACAACGTTTGGGAACCACGATGGTACTACTCAATGAGTTGACAGAAGAAGTCCTACTCGGGATCTTGTCATATCTTTCCTACGACCGCAGAGCTCTGTGCACATTAGCAATCACTAGTCGCCGTCTCAGTACCATAACGCCTCATTTCATCTATGGTCATATGGATCTGTGGGTGCGGTGGTCCGACCTATCCTGCTCGTTCTCGAAACAATTCGAGCTGTTCCGCCGCAGCATCAAGGAACGACCCATTCTTGCTCCCCTCGTTCAAAGCGTACACCTCACTTGGTGCAAGGGATAGCCAGGAGTGAAAATAATCCACGAGACTTGCGCACGAGTTAATGATCTGCTCGCGGCATTGCCCCGTATACATTCGCTTGGGCTTACGGCCTTTGGATCCGTCAACCTTCACTTTAAGCCAACTTTCCTTTAAGTAAACCTACTACAGTCTCTACGTAGACTCAGGATGTCCATTCGTGCCTAACAATTCTCTCCGTTTCCGTACTGCCTTGGCTAGTATTTCGAGGACTTCTTCCGTCGTATCCCATCCTATGCAGGCATCTGTGATACTCACACCGTACTTCAATCCAGCTTTGCCCTCCTTCGGCACCTTTTGTGCACCTAAACCGAGTTAGCATCGCGTCATAGCTATGCCTCGAGAGTGCTCGATACCTTCATTGATATTACTCTCGATCATAACCCCCATAATCGCCTCCTCTCCCCCCTCAATCTGCCCCGCCAGATCCCTCACAACCTTCGGCTGATTCCTATGATCCTTCAAACTATTCCCATGACTACAATCCACCATCAACCTCTGCCTCAACCCCTTCTTCGCCAACTGCTCCTTCGCCTCCGCAATACTTCTCCGATCATAATTCGTCCCCTTCTTCCCACCCCTCAGTACAACAAAGCAATCCTCATTCCCCATCGTCCCCACAATAGCCACAAGCCCCGGTTTCGTCACGCTCAAAAAATGATGCGGATGCATCACGGCTCCGATCGCATCGATCGCTACATCCAGACTCCCATCCGTACCATTCTTGAACCCCACCGGATAACTCAACCCCGACGCCAATTCCCGATGCAATTGTGACTCCGTCGTCCTTGCGCCCACAGCGCCAGCACTCAAACAGTCTGCGAGGAATTGAGGCGATATAGTGTCTAGCATCTCACTCGCCAACGGCATTCCCATCTCCGTCAAATCCACGAACATCTGCCTCGCAGTCCTGAGTCCCTTGTTGATCTGAAAACTCCCATCAATCTCGGGGTCATTGATCAATCCCTTCCACCCTACCGTCGTCCGTGGCTTTTCAAGATAACTCCGCATGACAATTAGCAGATCTTCTTGGTATAGTGTCTTCAGGGTCATAAGCCGACAGGCGTAGTCGAGAGCGGCGGCAGGGTCGTGAATGGAGCAGGGGCCGATTATTACGAGGAGCCGGTGGAGAGGGTCGGTGTTTTGGACGCAGGCGACCACTTCGTTGCGGCCGGCGAGGACAGTAGATTTGGACTTTTGCGTCTAGGTACGTGAGTCATGGTTTTGAGCCGATTGTTGGGGGATGTACTTGGAGGATCTCATGTTGTAGGAGGTCGGGGGGTGTGAGAGGGTTGATGCCTCGTACTAGAGACTGTTAGCTGAGATCATTCGGGCAGTAAGTGACGAGTGGTATACTTCTCCAGTCCTCGACGCTGTCTTTATTGCCTAGGTGCGGGTTTTCTTGGTGGAACTTGTGGAATATTAGTTCTGGCACCATTGTTTGGTGGGGCGAATTATATCATAGACTCACAGCCATCCCAGGTAGCTTCTAGTATGTATAATGAATATCCAATTGGTGTACCAGTTGTGGTGGAGTGAGCTTTGAATCACTTTTTCGTGCAACAAAAACCAATGAGTTCGGCATGCATCGGCGGTATCTCGCTTAGTCATCATCCAGAACTTCGGCCAATCGAATGTAGCAGAATCCAACCAACCAAATCCGATACTCGGTCAAGCGACCAAAGTCCCTTTCAAAACGTCGACATCAACTCCCCCTCTTCAGCGCGCCGACATCTTCGACTATCACCACTCCTTTCCTTTGTACTAGAGCTGCACAGCGGACATAATGTTGGCACGCTCGGCCCTACGCTCCGCGCGTATGGTGGGCAATGCCCGCAGCTCGCTGGGGCGGGCGGCGACGGTTAGACATTCCAGGACCTTGACTTGGGGCAATTGATGCTCATGGAAGTAATAGCGCTCTACGGCTTCGAGCTCCAGCAATGCGGCACCTGAAGCTGCGGCTTCGCCCTTCCGATTGAATGCAGCTGGAACGGCGGCCACTGCGCTGGCTGTGGGGAGTATGGCTTGGTATTATCATCTCTATGGGGAGACGCTTTATGCTATGTCGCCGCAGGAAGAAGGGTACAGCCCAACATCCACGATGCTGGAAGGTGTGAACTAAGCATTGATCGCTGCAGACTCCACGCCACGAAGTACCCATGGGAGCACGAAAAGTTCACTAAAACATTCGACCACCAAACGTACGGCCTCTCCACAACGTCACAAGCTAAGGAATGTACTGACCCAAACTAGTCTACGCCGCGGCTTCCAAGTCTACCGCGAAGTCTGCTCCTCCTGCCACTCCCTTAGCCGTATCCCCTGGCGCACCCTAGTCGGCACGACCCACACCGTTGACGAAATGAAAGCTATGGCCGAAGAAAACGAATACGACACCGAGCCCAATGACGAAGGCGAGATCGAAAAACGCCCCGGCAAAATCTCCGATTACATCCCTGCCCCGTACAAAAACGACGAGGCGGCAAGAGCGGCGAATAATGGGGCGTTGCCGCCGGATTTGAGCTTGATGGTTAAAGCGAGGCATGGAGGGTGTAATTACATATTCTCACTCCTTACTGGATATCCTGAGGAGCCACCTCCTGGTGCAACCGTTGCTGCTGGTCTTAACTTTAATCCGTATTTCCCTGGCACCGGTATGTTCCTCCCTCACCTTCCCAGCTACGCTCACCTGCCTTCGTGTCAGCTGCTAACGCCCGCCCACGCACAGGCATCGCAATGGCCCGCGTTCTCTACGACGGCCTGGTCGAATACGAAGACGGTACTCCAGCGACTACATCCCAAATGGCTAAAGACGTGGTAGAATTTCTCAACTTTGCGGCCGAGCCAGAGATGGACAAGAGGAAGAAGATGGGTGTTGCTACTGTTGTGATTACGAGTGTGCTGTTGGCGTTGAGCATATGGGTGAAGAGGTGCGTTATGTCAGCCTTGTATTCTCGGTTCTTGGAGTGTTGATATAGATCGGAGTGGTGCATACTAATTCTTTTATGGTAATAGGTACAAATGGGCGCCTATCAAGACTCGGAAAATCGTATACAATCCACCACCCGAAGCGAGGGGAGGCACGTCGCGTGGGGGGTATCGTGATTTTAATTAAGGGGTGAGCGTGAGCTTCTGCTAGGGCGATAGACAAACATGGAGATTGTACGTTGGGCGTGTAAATACTTCTAGTGAGGCAATGGAGTCTTCGAAACCTTCTTTGCTTGTGTAAATGTAAGATTTATTCACTGAAGAGCCAGAGGCATATATGCATTTCTCTGTCCCTCTGCTACTCGACCACTTTTCACATCGCCGGATCGATTTCCTTTCCCATTCCACCCTCTCCGTCGGCCATCTCTGCAGTTTAAGCCAGACGCCTCCTGTGAATTCGGAATGTCTGCATCAAGCGATCTCGTTTCTTCTAAGCTCATCTCTTCCACGGCCGTTCCTCACTGAGGCGGTGCAAGCCAGCTTCTCTTCTCATCTAGCACATCTTCCATCAAACAACATCCATAATCCCATGCAATCGACCTAGAAACCTCGTTCCCCCCTCCATCCTCTCAACCACCCACCACACCCTCCCCATCCCCTCTCCGCTCCATAGTCTGGCTTATAAACCCCCTAATAGCAGCCCATCTAGCCGCCGTCCCTCCCTTCACCCCCTCCATTTTCCCATCACCCTCAACCCCAACCATCTCTTGCCGGTTACTCGCTCTAATGCCTATATTCTTTGATGATGTAGGGGCAGCAGACATGAGCGCCATATTTTTAGCAAACCGCTCCATCTCCATCGCCACTAATTTCTCCTTCTTCTTATTCGCGCCGGGTCGGCTTCTGAGAGACTTGTGCTTGATCTTGCCCTCCTGTGCTTCCCCAACAGCCCCAGTCCCGAACCCAGATCCCTTCCCATCAGCGACGTCAGGTAATGCATCTCCCAACGATCCAATATTCGTTTTCAGTTTCTTGCTTGGACGCCGCCGTTTACTTATTTTATTGCCTGGTGCTGACTTCGTGATTCGGTCCAGGAGAGTAGAGTGTTTGGAGGCGCGTTTGAGCGCCTTGCTGGGAGCTTTGTTGGATTTGTGAGGGGTTTTGTAGCGGTTGGAGAGGGTGGTGGGGCGGGTGGTTTGAGATTGTGTGCGGCGGAGGCGAGGGATGGGTGGTGGACGGGGAGCCTGGAGGTGTTAGCTTTGGGTGAGTGATACAGGTATCTGGAGTTTTACCATGATCGACGAATCGGCTCTGGCTCGGAGTGCAGGGAAATGCGAACGTATCGAAAAGTAAAGTAGGTGGTTTTGTGGGATTATTAACTCCGTGTTCTAAAAGCCGACCTCTGACGCGCTCTGTAACTTCTTCTTTTCTCTATACAATTCTTTTCTATGGAACATGGATGCCGTCGACGACTTGGTCCATCGTCTCCGCTCCCAGATCACTGCAGTCGAAGGCCAGCTCGGTGACCTAAAGAGCCAACTCGCAGCAGCAGAGCAAGCAGCCGCCCAAATATCACACCCAACTCAACAGAATGGCGAGACGCACGGCAGCATTATGGACGAAGCATCCTTGGACGCGGATTCAGAGGACCAAATTCGGTCTTTGCCGCTAACGTATGATGAATACAGGCGATATGGACGGCAGATGATTATACCTGAAGTTGGGCTTAGCGGTCAGTCCAATCCCATCCAGACTTCTTCCAGCACAGGCTGATGGTTTGGAAACAGGACAATTAGCTCTGAAGAATGCATCAATCTTAATCGTAGGCGTGGGAGGACTAGGTTGCCCAGCTGCTGCATACTTAGCTGGCGCCGGCGTGGGGAAAATAGGACTAGTCGATGGAGATACGGTTGAGCTGTCCAATCTGCACAGACAGATCCTTCACGTTGAGAAGAGCATTGGGCAGCGAAAAGTTGACAGCGCTGCTGAGCGTTTACGAGCGTACGTGACCTATGGCACTTCTACCCGTACCAGCTAACATAACTAAGCCTGAACTCCAACATCGAGATCATCACCTACAACCACCACCTTACCCTCTCCACCGCCGTCGAGACCATGGAAGTCTACGATATTATCCTCGACTGCACTGACCGCCCCTCAACCCGCTACCTCATCTCCGACACTGCCGTTCTTGCCAAGAAACCTGTCGTTACAGCATCGGCTCTGCGCACTGAAGGGCAATTGATGGTCCTCAATGACTCTCGTTATCAAGAGCCAAAATACCGTTTCTGCTATCGCTGCGTTTTTCCGAAGCCGCCGCCAGCGGAGAGCGTGTTGACCTGTGGAGAAGGTGGCATTTTGGGGCCAGTGGTCGGGGTGATGGGGGTGGTGATGGCGATGGAGACGATGAAGATTATTCTGCATAACAAGACGTATAGTCCGTCTGCAGCGGCCTATCAGGTTGGCTGCGAAAACGGCGGGCTTGAACATGACACCTATGGAAGCCTTACGGATCCTCCCTCTCTGCTGCTCTACTCAGCCTATGGGAGTCCACCATTTCGAAGCGTCCGTTTGAGTGGTAAGAGGAAGAACTGCATCAGCTGCTCAGACAGTAGCACAATCACTCGCGAGACACTGGCTTCAGGATCTCTAGACTACGTCGAATTTTGTGGAGTGCTGCATCCCACAAACATTCTCAGTGGTGACGAACGCATTTCCCCAGCCGCCTACAGCAAGATGCGAGATGCCGCGAAAAGCCCACACGTCTTGATCGATGTGAGAGAAAAGGTGCAATTTGACATTGGCCATCTCAAAGACAGTGTGAACATTCCTTTCTCGGAATTTAGCAGAGATCCTGCGGCGAGCCTCAGCCTGCTCGAAGACGTTGTCAACTTTCATCCATCAGTTGTTGATGGGGCATCGCTTTACTTTATATGCCGCTTCGGAAATGATTCACAGCTTGCTGTGAACAAGTTCAAAGACTTGGAGAAATTTAGGGACAACGTCAAGTATTATTATGTTGGCGATATCAAAGGCGGACTGAGGGCTTGGAGGCAGCAGGTTGATCCAGAGTTCCCCGAGTACTAAGATATAGCGCTCGCACCGCCAGCCATGAACTTACATCTTAGGAATGGTAAACGCCACGACACAAGAGAGCAATGGTGACGACTATAAGTACATGAGCAAGGACTCAGATGAGCAAATGCCATGCCACTCGTTAGATGACGCGCTCTGCGGCCTTCTTGGACTAGGCGATGTGGACGTCGAAGTGTTAGACAATGGAGACGGACAAGGTTATGCTGAAGTCGTCGACGGCCATGTTGCGACAGGCTACCTACCAAGTCGAACGTTAGTAGGCTCAATATGACCTATTGGTTGGTTGTTGCTGCAAGCTGCAAGGTCGATCATGCAGCTCAACTCAGCCACGCTGTGCGCAGTGGGGTGTAAGGCCGCAGTTCTCTTATCTCTGCTACCATTAACGGCAGTTGACGATGCACTGGCCTTCTATGAGGTCATACAGAAGATGGCGCCCGCTTTTGGCTTCTCCATGGGAAACATTCTCAACGCTATCAGTAAGTGAACGTAGCCTCATTGACGTTCAACCTTCTCCAGACTTGATCAGGAAAGTCAGCAAGGCATGAAAGGGCCGGGTGGAGCGTCTTCAGAGTATCAAGATGCTGTTCAGGAGCTTACAGGCGTTGCGAATACCCTTCGGCATCTCGAAGCATTTTAGGCTATCGAAGATAATATCCACTATGTGACGATTATTCGTGCTATGGCTCTAGCCCGCCAGATATCTCTCCAAGAGTCTATGACAACGTTGGAGAAATATGAGCATTCGCTTGGGCCTTGGGACCGTGAAACCTCGTCACGCAGTGCTGGCCGGTTTTCGAGTGGAGCCATGATCTAACTCGTCATGTGAATATCATTTGCAATACTCGTAAGCGAGAACTCTGATACCATCTGCGCATAGGAGAGAAAGCCTCGCCGCGCAATGACTTTGTGACAAGGTTCCAGGGCATTGAGATGCTTGCATACTCGGTTTTGCGCAAGCGTTTCGGTCAAGAGAGAATTTGGTGCCTGGGTAGCTTCATTTTACCGTTCCACATCATCGTATTTCCTTCATGGTAGGGTGATACGCTCGATGTCGAGAGAAACACGCTAGTTTTGAGCAATGCTGTTCCGCGCTGAGCATCCTTGGGAGCGATCTCCAGCCTAAGAACTTCCCCCCAGATGTCCCTAAGATCAGGCTGCAGAAGCCGTGTACTAGCGAGAAGCTAGGTCCGCGAACTTTTTCCTCATTGTCGAGGAACAAAGAGGCATTCACGGAAATGGTCGATAGAGAACGCAGTCTTGGGGGGAGAGGCGACCGGGGCAGTTTTTGAAGGCCTCCTTCTCAGGCTTTTTGCTGACACCAAGAGCACTCGATGACAGACTGAAGAACAAGATCATTTTGATGCTGGGCAAGAGCCTTCTGTACCTAAATCCTGCAGCTTTCGGAGGCCCAAAATCAGTGTTTCTGCCGCACACGTACGCCAAATAGTTCAGTGTCGTGGGCATTCCGAAGGTCTTGTCAATGCTTGTCGTTCATAAGTCCAACGAGAGGAGCATGCTGAGCGGGTACCGGAGTCTCCCTGGATTGTTCCCGCAGAAGAGGCTAGTGTATGGGCCAGCGCCATATTGATGAATCTCAAGAAACCAGCGATTTTGTTGAACCGAGGGGAACAGGGGGGTTTGCACATGACGCTTTGACTTTTGGTCGACTTGAATCTAAGGATATTTGCCATTCTCTAGCATTTCTTCTGCACATCTTGTGAACTTCAGCGTTGTCACCTTTCGAAGCTTCAGCAGCGCTTATACACGGGACTTTTTCTTTATTCCCTCGGATGTGCAGTACTTGCAAGGTGAATTACAACATTATATGCTTACAGAAGACGTCTGGTCGTCGCTAAAATCCCCAGACAATCTCTCTATCAATTTTTCTTTTCCAAAGATTGGTGTATAAGTATATTCTGCTGTAATAATACTGTTCTAGAGCCATGTCCTTTAAGCAAACTAAAGAACGAAGGTCGGTAAGTAAACCTCATCTTATTAGAACACGTCAGATTGGACACGTCATGAAAATTGGAGAGACTTCATTTACTGCCGTTCGAGTCGTCTATCGACCCGGATTTCATTTTCACAAACATCATACTGGAAGGAAAGCTTCTTGCCTATCTTGACTCGAGGTGGAGGATGTCCTGGTGACAGGAGATTGGGACTTCTAGATGCATGATATGAATGGCTTTTGAGTATGGTTGGATCTTTCCGCTAAAAACGCCGGAAATGAAATATATGCTGCTAAACTTTTCTCAGAACGCCGAAAAATGAGTGGTTCTACTTGTACATCGCTCCGGGTGACGCCACAGTCCGATAGGAACGCTTGCACCGCAAGACAATCACATTGTCTTCGACCTCGGAAACAGAAGCTAGACTCCAAACCACCCTCCATAGAAACATCCCCACCTCTACCCTACTTCTGCACCCTAGCAATCTCATCTGCCGTCCAAACCGTTCCTCCCCTCCCATTCGATCTCGTAATCAGCGGTCTATATTCTTTCCTCAATGTTCCCCAATAACCGAAAGCGTACGGTGCCGCACGATGTCGCTCGTACGGGTTTGTAAACTTGCCAATCTGGATTATCTCTGCTTCTTGCTTACGCAGGTGATGAGGCACGTCGCTGGATTGTTCAGGATAGCGTCTTTTACGTTCTTCGAGTGTCATTTTGGATCTGCGTCGGCGTGCCGGGTGTGTGTTTGTGGGGACGGTGGGTGGTGGTGGTGGTGGAGGAGCAGGAGGTACAGCGTTATTTTGAATGTTGCTATTGGTTGTTGCGATGTGTGGGAGATGTTTCTGAAGCTTCTCTTCGACTACCTTGGCGATTTCTTCAACCATGCCACTTAATAGACTCGTGTTCGTTGATAGCTCCTGAAGCGCTCGGTCTCTTAGAGTTTGAGTTGCTGGCTGGGTGACGACAACTCTGGATGCGGGCTTCGTCAGGCCTACCAGGCTCGGAGGCAAGCTTTGATGCCGCTTGCGTTTTGCACTGAATTCAGGCGGAATATGTGGACTCGTGATGTTCGATGGTGCTCTATATGCATTCTTTGTGCGCTTCTCCAATACGTCCTCATCGTGGAAAAGTGGCGGTAGGTTGTTCCTTGTGGGATCGATCAGCGGGGGAGATATGCTCTTCTCCCTCGGGGGGGAGGAAGTTGGCGGTGTCAACGTGGACTTCGTCTTCTTGCTTGGTCGACATGGTCCAATCTCACTCGTAGGTGTGGGTCTTTTCTTACGCTTGGTCGGTTTGCTGCCCTTTGCTGGATTCGACGCGCATGGGGAAGAAGTGGGTGGTGTCTTTTCTTGCGTCGTATCATTGGTCCTAGGCGTCTGCTTCAATAATTGATTCTTGTTATCGTCAGCAGCGTTTTTGCTGGCCTCGGGTGTTGTTTGCAAGGCGTCGCGTAGCGTTGGTGGAGGCAGGGGTCTTGAAGAAAGGCCATAGAACTTTTCGGGCCCTATGCTTGACTGTTGCCTCTGTCGGGCTACCTGTTCTTCTGCCTGTCGCTTTGGGTGGCGCTGAGTTTGGGATCGACCATCCTCGCCTCTGTCAATCGTTCTTGGTGGACAGGCAAGAGGATTTGCGGGCAAGTCCGCAGCAAGCCAATCCTGCGCGAAGTCCGTAGCATCCTTAAGCTCAGACTCATTATTCTCACCCGCTGTAATTCGGGAACCTTCAGCCTCTTCCTGCATCTGCATTAGATCTGCAATCCAAATTTTCCCTATAATTGCACTCACCCACTCAGCCCGCGTCTCGTTGTTCAGTATTAATCGACACGAATCAATTAGGCGCAACTTATGGCCCGGGCATCCAGCAATCTGCTTGACATGCGTCATGAACTCAAGCTTGCCTCCAGGAAAAGACGCCAGATCGGGATCCTCCAACCACCGCCGTCTGAAGTATTCAGGCAGCTCAGCGCATTTGCAGGAGAGGCGACGAGGGCTAGGTAAATCGACCTCTCGTCTATCATGGGACTTTCTCGGTGATCTTCTTTTGCACCGAGCCGCATCTGCCTGCTTTGTAGGACTGCTTCCACAGTTCATGCCTGGTCCTTTCAATATACGACCTCGGGTTTTGTCTGCGTTTGCCTTCGCAGATGTTTGCTCATTAAGAGTCGATCTTTCTAGATCAGTCAACAGTTGCTCAACTTTAGGTGTTGGGACTGTAGAATCGTCTGGGCGCTCGTTTTCATGCTTGACTGGCTCAGAGCCCCACGAAGCCTGTCCAAAAGGCCTCACGCTTAAAGCACGCTGGGCAACTTCGCCATCAAGAACGCTCTGGACGCTTGCATGGCATGCCGGAGGAGCAGCGCTAGCCTCATCAAGGGAAGACTCCCGCTTGATTCTCTGGTGCAATCGCTCTGGACGCGCGCGAGACTTACCAGTCTCTGCCGACTTCCGCTTCAATGTCCCCTCTGAGCTGTTGTGTTTCCTCTTCTCGCCTCGATCTTCGTCTTGCTTTTTCTTCTGCTTCCTCACTGCGGCCTGCCACGCTTCTTTCATCTCAGAAATCTCGCCATTTCTCCTCTTCTTCGCGGTCTTGTATTGTATTTCCAGAAATTCCACTCCATCTTGTTCCACGAAACCGTCTTCCTCGAGTCTCCTCTGCCGGATGTCAGCATTTTGCCATGATGAGTCGGAACATTCGCTGGATACTCTTGCCGTCCTTGTCGGGGTATAGATAGCCTTCTCTGGAGACTCGCCAAAGCTCAATTCTCTTGTAGCGGCCTTCGAAGGAGCCCAATCCTCATCCTGCTCAGGCGCGTCCTGGCTGGCACGTGCAACAGGCCTCGAAGTAGAATCGGTGCTCGACGGAGTGGCCGGAACGCCGTAGGAGGGGGATCGTACCGTCTTAACGGATTCCTCGACCGATCTCGTTAATTTAGCAGCTCGATTGGCTTGCTTTCTACTAGGCTTTGGTGTTGCTGGAAATCTGCTCTCTTCGTTGGAGTTGGTCATCTGGGTGTCGTGCGGTGTTGTCAGGTTGGCAGAGGGGTCTCTAGTCGTCGGCTCGAAGACATTTGGAGGCTTCCTCCGCTTTTCGCTCGCACCTCGGGCCCTTGATGAGCGTGCCTTTGTAGGACTGGGCCCATGTCGAATTGGTGTACGAAGTCGGCGGCTAGAAGGGTCGGAGATGCTGGGTGAGGCTTCCATAGCATCCTGTGTCTTTGGAAGAGGCTTGCGCGGACTGACCCAAGGCTGGTTGACGGCTCGAAAGCCCGATGTGTCCATCCTGAGGCTATGTCAGCATTCAATTCGTCTACGAGTGGGCAAGATCATGTTCACTGACGAAGATAACGACGCTCAGATATACCAGATATCAAACCTATCCAAAGCTCGTCAACGTGGACAAGTAGGAGATAGGCTTTCGTGAGGAAAAGAAAGTAATGTGGGCTCGCAGCACGCGTAGAATTCCCATACGGGATTCTAAGACGCGTTTCTCAGCCCAAGGTCTGGGCTTCCCTCCCTCGAAACAAGCCACAATATGACGATCCCCCTAATTGTGATTATATCGATAACAGACGACGCTTACAGAACGTTCGCTCGCACGAAGGAGCCGGAAAACTTGATTTCGCACAGCCACTCCATACATTGGTCTCGTTCAAAGGGGTGCCACTTGCTCGTCCTGCTCAATGGTTCAACCATGGGTTTGGTACAAACGGAGGCCATATTCAAGTGTTTTCGCATCGACATGGTCGTGCTGTCTTCACGTCGTCAAGAAAAGTTCGTGGGCCTAGTCCCTCGTCTAGCCTGCGGCTCCTTCGACCCAAGATTGGATTCCCCGGGGAACAGCTCTAGATTGAAGATCACCGCCAGGAAAAACTCCTAGTTGGCTGACAAGTGCCTAGAGCGGCCTAGCAGGCCACGCCTAGCAGGCCAGAGCGTGGGGGCGGGAAAATCCTCATTTCGATATCGTATCGACGTGACAATGCGTCTGAGTGAATAGGCAACGCGTACTTGTGTACAAACGAGCTCAAGGACTGCGCTCAATCGGCAACTCCCTCGACTCCTTCCTCGACACCAATTTCCTCTGACGTTTCGCCGAAGGCTCATCACTTTCACCCAATTCCCCAAGTCTTGCCCTAACCCAAGCCCCAAAAGCCGCAAACGTAGGTGCATCCACATGTTTCTCGCAAAACCTCTCAATAGCTTCATACCGCTCCCTCTCCCCCGTACCAGTCGCCCTCCCAACCTTCGCCTCATCAACCGGACACAAATACGGCGGCTGCCTCAAATCCTCCACGATCGAACTAGTCGCTTGCATAACGCAAGCATAGTAGGTACAATGATCGAGCGCGAAACAGTGCCCCAGTTCGTGAGATGCAGTCTGCGCGATGCGGGGAAGCCAGATGTTGAGCTTTACATCATCGGATGAGGAAGACGAGGTCGGGAGTGCGGAGGTGTATGCACCGACTGCTACGCGTAATGGCGAAGGCGTAGTAGACGATGGTAATGATATAGGCGGCGAATATGACAGTTGTTGACTGTCTTTCTTCATCTCAGCCTTCCTCGGCTTCTCGGCCGCATCACAACACTTCTTCATATAATCTTCACAATGGCAAGCAGGCCACAGATGATCCTCCTGCAACCCCTGCCTCTCATCCAAAATAGGATTATACCTCGCCGCACCCACCTGCGTAATAGAACGTTAATGGATTTTCTGAACATAAAGCTTATGTATAAGCCATATTCCGGCCAATGACCCCGGACCAAATACCGATCAATCATCGCCTCGAAACTTCAAAATTAATCCTAATCAATGGGAAAGGACTCAGGAAAGTGCACCTACAACGGCAACCCTACTCCCCCCATAAGCCCTCCCACAGCAGAAATCATCGTCTTCATCTTCATACAAATCCTGATCCACAAGCATGAGCAATGCATACGCATCCTCGGGTAGGATACTAATCGCTGTATCCAATAAATCATCTAGATTCAATTGCCCCGCAAAACTTCCGTCCGGTGAGGGGCGGGTGCGGATGCCGATGGTTTCGGTGGAGGTGGTGAGGCCGATGTAGCTAGTTTTGATTTTCCCTTTCCGTTTCGAGGCCTTTGGAAAATCGTCGTTCCAGCGGGTGAAGCGGACGGAATGGCGTGGGAGGAGCTTGACGGGCATCCCATGATAGAAGGCAGCGAGATAATCCGCAATATCTTGCACACCTTCTGTAGCAATTCCCACATTGCCGACTTCCCCAGAATTTCTACCCAGTTGCTTGGGATGACTCCACCTTCGGACGAAGTCAACACTAGCATCGATAATCGGCGCACCAGCAACATAAATCACGTTCCTTTCGCTTGTTACTTCATTGCGTTCTTTCTCGCGTACCCAAGATCGTAAGCTCTGTGGTGCACAGCGTGGATCCATGGAAAGTTCGTCTCCAGGGAGGACCAGTGGGGCGGGAAAAGTTGCGTCCCAGCCATCGGTAAACTCTTTCTTGGTCTTGCCAGCGGCGGTTGCGCGCTGTTGGGATGTTGCTCGGTGGTAGCCTGCTTCGTTAGCGTGGGTGGAGGGTTCGAATGAGAGGTTTGGGTGAGTGCAGTGGAAGGCGATGTGAGAAGCCTTTTTGTGAGGCATTATAGAAAAAGCAATATCACATTGAAGAATGCAAAGAACGAAGGGCACGACACAGAAGAAAGGAACGCAGGAGATATAAGTATTGATCATGCAGTGCAAGTGTTAGCGCAGCCCTGCAGCCTAGGCGGATTGTAGCGACTTGGCCTCAGTGCTTGCTGTTCATCGCCTGGTGTAACCACCTGTGAAGATTCGGTATATACATAATTGCGATCCATATAGCCTCAGAGCCTGGGCCGAGTAGCTAGTTGCATGATTCCAGCGACTGGAAAGGTGCCTCCCGTTGCGCGGAATAGGCCGAGTTGCGCCTGGTATATAACATCTTAACTCCTGAAGCAATGCCGCGATAAACCCTGTGATTGCTCACTTTCCATCTATTGACAAGCAATGGCTTGCTATTCCGTCCAATTCATCGTCAGCTCGCAAGCGTGAGCAGTCCAATTCATCCTGGTGACAGAAGGTGGCCGCTCCAATGCGTGATCCTGCCTGTGCCGCAGATGTGTCCCATTATTCTGCTCATCCAATCCGTCCAAATAGTCCGGATGTATTCCTTCTCTCGGCTTTTACCCTGGTATGGACTGGCTTCATAACCCTGTGTCTTCCCAACAAAAGAGCTCCAGACCGCCGACGAGGCACTGCGATCTTTCTACCCTTCATTATTCGGCTAATACCTCCATGGAGCAGCCGCGCGTGCTTTGCTAGCTGATTTCCGGACGGGAGGATATCTTGGCACACTAGGCATTCGCGAGGAATGGCTCCTGTTGCGGCCATTAGTGGTGAAAGAGGAGGCGTAGGAGGGATGTATGGTTCCGGCTGGTTTGTAACCTTGGCGATCCAGGAGCAGGGGCGGTCGAGTGGGGCGTATTGTAAGTGTTGTTGAATGGGGTCGTCCGTTCTCTTCCAGTCTCTGAGGGCCAATTTGCAGCTAAAGCAAGTGACGCCGTCCGTTTGCTTGTTTGAATGATAGAATCCAGCCACTGCCATCACTACTGGCATAGGCTTGATATCGATAGGCCAGCTATGAAAAGACCCAAGCCTCTCGTCCAAAGTCGTCATGTAGGTCCCATTGTTCCATGTGCATGCAGGCGATGCGTGCTGATGCTCAGTTGTGGGGTCGCTGTCGGGATTCCAGTCTTCCAAAGCCACATCACAGCAGAAGCAAGAGACCCTGTCCGTTCCTGCTCGTTCCAAGTAGAAGCCAGCCGCCGCGAGGGATTTGGAGCTCAACCGGCCCTGATGCGGCCAATTGAGGAAGGATGCGAGGCGTTGGTCAAATGATTCGAAGGTGGTGCGGGCAGAGGCAGTTTGGACGAATTGATTGGGTGCCGGAGAGAGGGAAACTTGACTTGCGTAGTCGGAGGGCGGAGAATTTGTAGCCATTGTAGGAGATGTGTAGAAGTGAACGCCGCTCTGAGAAGAATGTGATAGAAAGACGCGGCGAAAGGGTGGGATATTGATAGTGCGCCCCTCCTTCGTCAGCGCGTAATCAATTGAACCATACTCACAGTAACAGTTTAGAGAAGAAAGGATGTCAGTGTATCCGATTGAGTAAGAGGAGATCGTTTAATGTTCGAAATACTGATGACGGTGAGTGAGTGAAGTGAAGAGACGCGTTCGAAGCCTGAAAGTTGTTTGCTTGGCACCCCGAGCTGGCCTCCGAGGTTGTCCCGAGGGTGCCAAGATTGAGCCTAAAATTCTATACCCCAAGTGTTTTTCTGAGAACCTGCAGCAGAATAGTCCATTCTGGCTGACTCGAATTACTAAAAATATCGGTTCTTGGTCAAGATGCTGTGGCTGCCAGCACTGCAAAGACCCTCTTCGAGTCACTGTTAAGATAACGAGATGTTCAACTATATTCTACTGACCACCATCGTCCCCCCGAGAACAATCGACTAGACGACTTATGCAACTAATTACCCGACTCTTCTTGTAGACCCGTCTCATGGTTTGCACTCAATTCTCGCAGGCAGAAAGTATCATCCCAACTTATCTCCACAACAATGCACCAAGAATCCAGTCAGAAAACACCCATCCACAACATTAGCACAACGGATCACCATGCATATGAATTTCGCCGAGCTGGTGGTAAGGCGTGGTGAGCTAGCCTCAAACTCTACTACAGCAGAAGACAGACCTCAACATGAGATATAAATGGAATCCAAGGGCAAAGCTTGTTCACAATCAGCGGCACCAGGCGGTGAACCGAAGCATTGCTCGTACCAATCAAGGATTATCAAACGTACTGAGATGCCATGGGCAAACAGAAGATACAGTGCTCCCGGAGGAAAGCTCGGAATAGACTGCAGGACTTCAAAGCGAGGAGATGTGGACTTACGTTTATGCGCGGTGAATTTAGGATTATCGGTAGAACTATCAGGGAGCGTTTCATCTCGACAATAGGTCCACCGTAACGAGGGGCGCATTTCAGCTGAAACCAAACAACGATGCTGCTATTTGGATTTGAAGGCATTCACGGCCTGAAAGGTGCAATTGTATCACTCGAGGGGCTTGTAGCTCGGACGGGGTCTAAAGTTTCTCCGGCGGGTTCAGTATATCCTCAGTATATGCGCTAATATCAGGGTAGAGCTGGGGTGAAGAATATGCTCGGTATATACACGGCGCTGATCTCGGGTCAAAATTTTTGCTCCAGGGCTATGATACCTGGGATAGTAGCATATGCTCAGCATATACCGACTAAGCGCCTATTAACATAGTCTGTTTCGGGGCCTATAAGGGTAAGATTACGATATTAGGGTCGAAATTTAGTTGGCGGTAGCCCGCTATAACCGCTATAGCTATTAGGCCTATTACGCTTATCTTAAATATTAAGGCTCTCCGTTCAACACCTAAGTATAACGTTGATAGGACCTAGGTTAATACTCGTAGAGAGGAGTATTAAGGATTAAAGGATAGTAGGTTTCGTATTAATATAAAATAAAACTAAATAAATTTAATAAACTTAATTAATAATTTAATAAACATTTATATTTAGAATTTAGAATTAAAAATCTTAAAGGAAATTAAATACGAAGCTTTTATTTATTAAAAAAGTATATAGTTTATATAGAAAAAAGAAACTACACTATTTATTTATTTACTCGTTTATTTTAATATCGAGTAAATAAATAGTTAAACGTTTACCTATTTATTAATTTATATATTACGTCGAGTAATAAATAATCCCTTAATATATTAAATATATTAAATTTATTAAGATTTTTAGGGAATTTTAATTATAATATTACCCCTCTTTTTTAATCTTTTTTATCTTTAAAAATAATTTTATATCTTCTCGTTAAATAAAGTAACGTAATAAATTATAAGAATAAATTATTTCTAAAGACCTTATAATTATAGATATATATATACGTTACGTAATATATTAAACCGAATACCGATTATCCTCGTTATCGTCGAAATACGGGGAGTATATTAGAACTAGGAAAAAATACGAGCCCTCCGAGTTTATTATTAACTTTTTAGAAATTAATAAAACTTTAAAATATTTAAAACGTAAAGAAGAAAAGATTAAAATTATATAAAAAACGGCGAACGAAGTTATTAATTAAAAGAATATAAAATTAAAGAGACTTTATTAATAAAAGAAATTCCTAAAGAAGCGTAAATAAAAGATATTCGATAAAGATTTTACGGATATAAAGGAGTTAAAGTATCTAAAAGAATTTAAAAAATTCGGTAAAATAAAATATATAATAACTTTGGTTTCGTATTTCGATAATTTTATATTCTTAAAATTCTTTTTATTAAGGACCCTCGACTAGCTTTTTTATATCGTTATTTCTAAAACTTCTTTAGAAGTTCCCGATAATTAATTAGATTCGTTAATAATTCCTAAATATTTTCCGACTCGTCGTAATCTTTTTATTTAACGAGGTAGTTTTAATTTTTTTAACCTAGAATCTCCTCTACCTTAAACTCTATTTTTTCTTTAATTTAAAAATAAAAAGTATCCTATAAGGGTATTTTAAAATTTATTAACTCTAATCGAGAGATATAAAATATTAAATATACTTTAATATCGACTAGAAGATTTAGTTTATAATTAACTAGTTCTTTACTTTTCTTAATCGAAAATAATCCGATTTTAATATAGTCTAGTTTCTTACTCGGTCTTTTATTTATTATATTTTTTATTAAAAGATATATTTTATCCCCCTCCTTTAATTAAAGATACTCTTTTTAATATTTATTTATTATTAATTTAGTCCGAGTATTTATTAATTTAATCTAGGTTTATATTTCTTTATATAACGTCTTTATATTAATTATATAAACTAGCGCCTTATACGCGTTAGGTCCCTATTTTAGGTCTAGAAATATATTAATATATTTATTATAATTCGCGAAGAATAGTATAAGTTTCGTTATATTAGACTACGCGTTATTAAACGTTAATTAAATTATAGGTAGAAGTTTCACCTAATTATTTTATTTCTAATTTACGTAATATCGTAAATATATTTTTATTATTTAGTTCGTCCGCTTTATCTACTTATCCGTCTATAGGTAATATATAGTTAATATTCGTAATTTAATTCCGATAATATTAATTAGTATCTTTTAATAATTAAAGGTAAATTATTTATCTCGGTTATATTACGGAATAGAGAAGGGAAGGAAAGAGAATAACCCTCGCTCCCTTCCCTTCTAGTAGGGAAGGGAGCGGAAGGGAAAGAGTAAAAACTACTAAAGAAAAGAAAGAATTATTTATTATTCCCTTCCTCTCTTCCCGGGTAGGGCTAATAATATAAATAAATCTAAATATCTACTTAATATATTTACTAGTTATATTAATCTTTATCTATATCGCGATTAATAATAAATATTAATATACTTTAAGTCTCTAAAATACGTTTTAAATTAATAGAAAAAGAGTTTATTTTAATACTACTATAGTAAAACGAGCGCTTTATAAAGAAAGATATATATTTATAAACTTAATTAATACTAGTTAATATACGTCAAATTTTTCGAATAAAAGTATACTATTTAATTAAAATAGATTATAGAATTTAATATAGAATTTACTATATATTAACTACGTAGTATTTATATATAAAGATTATTAAAGTTATTTATATTTAATAATATTATTACCCGTTAGATTTATTACTAGCGCCGCGTTAATAACGGCTTTCTTAAACGCCTCCGCTTTTTCTTTATTTCTAGATTTAACGAACTATTTATTTTATAAATAATTTCGTTAAATCGTTTAACTCCTTTATTATTTAACTATTTAATTATCGGTTCTTATATTATCGTATTTAATTCGGTAGTAAACCTTATTTATTTATTATTAAATTATATAACTCTTATTATTAATAACTTTTAAATAAGATTTTAGATCGACGTCCTAATCTAAATAATATAAAGATTAATATAAATAACTAGATTAATATCTACGGCCTTTTTTTATAATAAAGCTCTTTATAATAACGATTAATATATTATAAAAAAGAATAATCTAAAGTTTAAATAAATAATAAACTATAATTAAAGAAAAAGAAACGCGAGATTAATTAATATCTAAATACGACTTCGGTTTAATATTAAATTATAAGTTATTAGAATTATTAATCTTATATACCTAATATAAATAGTTAATACTAATAATTAATAGAATAAATCCTCTCGGAAATTCTATATTATATAGAGGCTAAAGAGGGTATATACTAGGTTTATAATCGAAAAGAAAAATCGAAGAATAACTTTCTAAGAACCCTAATATAATAAAATTAAAAAAACGTTTTTTATTATTATTAAAGATAGACGCCGCTATTAAATATATAAAAATTATAAATATAAAAGTAGTTTAGCGAGCCTAAAAGAAAATAAAAAATTAATAAAAATAAAACGTTCTTTTAGAATAAAAATAATAAGAATTACTAAAGTAGTCTAAAATCTAAATAATTAATAAAGAGTTTATATTAATTTTTATATTAATATATCCTACTTAAAGCGGATACCGTTAATATATAATAAAATTATTATAGGTAAATATAAATAGGTTATTACTTAAATAAACGGGGTTTCGTTAATTAAAGAAATAATAATTAACGATAATAAGAATATAGATTAGGTCGATAAATAACCGTTAAAGGATATCGATAACTCTCTAAATATTAATAATTATATTCTTAAAATATATTAATAATTAAATTAGGACGAAACCTATAGTATTTAAAACGAAAATAAAAAATAAACCGAGGCTCGTAATACTTAAACCTTATTTAATTTATAGGTAAAATCCGGGGACCGATCGGCCTATAATATTATTAGAGGATATTAAATTATAATATTTAAATTACTCCGCGCTAAAATCGATTATTATAATAAATACCGTCTTCGTATATATATATATAAAGGGTTTTCGTATTATAAAAGATATAATCTTAAAGTATATTATTTATACTAATCTTTATCCGGTTATATATTAATTATAAATTAATATAAATAAAAAGATTTACTAAAGAGGGATTTATAAATTTATTATATTTTTACTTTTACCGAATATATCGTCTAGAAGAATATAACCGCCTAGTTTAATATAAATTTAGAAAGATATAAACGATATAATCTTAATAAATAAAATCGGCGTTATAGAATAAATATAAATCTCGTATTTATTTAAATTAATAATAAGTAAGTTATAATATTAAAATTATATTATCTTTACCCCGATAATTATAAATACGAAAAATATAACTAGAGACCGAATAAAAATACGAAAAAGGCGTAGAAAATATTTAGGATAATACTAGGGCCGGAGTATACCTAAGTTATAAAAAAAGCGAAGGATATTATTCGTTCTAAAAATTAAGAGAAGATTTCGAAGGGGATAATATAAATTATTAAATTAAAAATATTTTTAAGGCCCTCTCTAAATTAAAAAAAGATCGTATTATCGAATAAAATTCTAAATATAAATATAAAGGGTATGTTTAGTTATATATCTAAATATTTAATATAACTAGTTTATAAAGTTTTTAGTTATAATTATATTAATCTTTATACTAGCCTTATTCGATTTATATTATATATTTTTATTCTTTATATCTTCTTTAATTTCTTTTATATTTCGAAACTTTACTCGTTTTTTTATAACTCCTTAAAGATTTTAAGATAAGACTAGGTTCTTTATATAATTTTAATATAATTTTTTAATTTTTTTATTTATCCTCTAACTCTTTAAACCTATTAATTACCTCCCGTTTAAAGAATAATCTTATATTCGATTTCTTCCTCTTTATTAAATAATTAGACGTAAAGTCTCGAGTAAAATATATATTTCGAATTACTCCCGTTTATTCGGTACCCGGAAACTTTAATTTTTAAGTTATTTTCCCGAGTCTTTTTATTATTAATACGGTTTTTACGCGTATTTATATTACTTTATAAACTTTTATTTAAGGGCTAGATTCTTTAACTCTTCTTTAATTATAAATTAAATTAATAATTAAGACTAAAGATTCTTTATTTCCCTCGTTTTTATTATTAAATCCTAAAATAATAACTTCGTTTACGAGATTATTATACCCGCCTTCGTCTTCGTTATTTATAAAGTCGTTATTACTCTTTATTATAACCTCGTCCCGTTTTTATACCTTTATTTTATACTTTTTAAAAATTATTATTTCTTCGTAGTTTAAGTTTTATTAAGATATTATTATTTCGTTTTCTTTAAATTAAAAGCGATTAAGAATTATAAAAGTTAAGAATATCTCGGGATTATAGGATTTTTAAGCTATATATAATTAAATAATAATATTAAATACTCGCTTATATTTAACGCCTGTATAAAGTACGGCTAGGATATTACGGGCCGTATAAAAGAAATAATTAAATATTAATAAAAGATCCTTTTATTTATTAAATATAAATTTACCGTCGTCGTTACTAAATATTATATATAATTAATAAGTATATTTATCGATATAAAGATTAATATAAATAAAAGATTTACTCGCTTCCCGGTAATTACGAAATTCTTTACTTTGAATTTTCGGGTTCGATAATACTTTATTTTTACCTTTAATTAAATATTTAAAATTATTTACCTCGACGTCTTTCTTAGCGTAGATTTTCTTTTATTAAATAATCTACGGGCGCCGGTCGAATTACTTTTTAAATTATTCTTAATAAAAATCCTTTTATTTTTATTTAATCTCTTTATTTTATTTCTAATTTTTAAATATAATTATCTTTCGAATTAATTCTAAAAGAGTTATTATACTATATAGCCCGCCTAAAGTTAACTAGGTCTAAAAATAATACTAGTTAAGTTTATTTTACACTTTTTTTAGACTCTTTAATATAGACTTTTTTTAAAGTATAATCTTCTTTATAGATTTTTCTTCTTTACTTTTAAAATAATTAAATAATATATTATAAACCGAAAAAGTTATATAAATAATCGGCGTATATAATATACCTATCGTTTATATATATTAATAGAACGGTTTATAAAATTCGATAAGATATTTTATTTAAATCTATTTATTCTTATTTAATTATATTATTCCGTTTATTTATAGAAAAATTCCTCTAACGCCGGCCTTAACTTTAAGGCGCGGATTAATATATAATAAATTAAATCCTATTTAGTCGCTACGTCCTAGAAGAGCTTTAACGTTATAAATTTATTTCGATATTTCTTATTATATATTCTTTATATTTAATTCGGCCTGGTTAATTAATATTTTTTATTATTTAACTACTTTTAGATATCCTAAAAGTACTCGCGCCGTTAACTACTTCTATTAAAATAGGTAGAGGCTTTACGAATTTATATCCCCTAATATTAATAAAGAAATAAATATCGGTATAATAATTAATATATTATTTAAAATACGGAAGTACCTTTATTAAAATAAATAGGATCCTAGGTTTTTTCTTTATTTTAGAAAGTTTTTATTTATCTACTTTATCGTTTTAATCTTTTTAAAAGTTTTTATTTATTAATAAGATTTTAATTACCCTAAAAAGTTTCTTTAAACTTAATTAAATAATATATAAAAGATATAAAACGCGGTGAATTCCAGTATTTGTAAAAGTATTTTAATTACTATAAAAATCGCGGATTTTATTTTCTAGTTTTTTTCTTATAGTTAAAAACTAAACCTTTTCCTCTAGTAATATAATTTCGAGGGTTTAATATATATTATTATTATTAAAGACATTATCTATAATAATTAATATTATCCGATCCCTTAATTTATAATAATAAATAATAACGTTTAAGTATAAGGTTAGATTAATATTACTATATTTTCTCTTTACGTATTTAAAAGCTAGGAGTACTTTATAATATTACTATTATTAATCGATAAAGTATATATTTATAACTATATAACTCTATCGGTTTTTAGAAGATTATAAATCTAATATTATAATAACTTTCGTATCGTTATTAAATAAATTCCGAAGGAGTTAATTTTAAATATCGTTATATTTCTTTATAATATAATTTTTAATTATAAATATAGAAGGGAGAGTAATTAACGAATTCGCGTATTTAAATACTCGTTATATATTAATATTATTAATAAATCGTAAGGAGAGCCTAAACCCGATAATTATTTATATAAATAATATAGAGAAGTTCTTAAATATTATTTCTTAATCTTTAAATTATAATATATTAACCTTTCTTTTACTTCTTTATAATTAGGATTATAAATATTTATACTAATCTTTATACCTATATATTAAGCGGGTTAAAATATATTTAGTCTCTAAAGAATAATATAGTCTAAATCGGTTTTATACCTAAATATAAAGTTTTCCTCTTATATTAATTTAATATAAAATACGTTTTTATACTATTCTAGGCGTTGATCCTCGTAATTATTTAATTATATTTTTTATAAATATTTCTCGGCTCCCTTATACCTATTATAGTATTATTATAAAAAAACTTTTATTTTAAAGCCGGTTTAGGCGACGTCTAGGAGAAATTAAATATATAACCCTTATATTTCTAGTTCTCTTATTTAATCTTTTAGGTACGATATTATTTTTATTTATAAAATTATTCGAGAAAAACGGTAGCTATTTCTATTATATATATATAATAATATTTATTAGAACCTTTAGTCGTTAAACTCCTTATAAAAGAAATATCTTAAGTAATTAAATTAAAAGTAGAAAAATATTAATTATTAGATTTAGAATTATTAATAGCGAAGCTACTACTTTAAGATATTTTAAATACGTATTTTAAAAACTAATAAAGAAGGTAGGAAAGTAAAAGAAATTATTAACTCTTTTATAATTATTTAGTCTATAGAGGTACGCTATATATAGTAGTTATAACTTAACTATATTAATACCGGATAGGAAGATTATAGAGATAGATCTATATTTATTTTATATATTTTAGGTTAATATCCCGCTAAAAAGTAATTTTAAATATATAGTAAATTAATATTCTAACCCTCCTTTAGAAATTCCTTTTAAAATTTAATTAAATCCTTATTAATTTAGGTTAATAATTATACCTTTAGTCGTTAATAAAAATATAATTAATATTAGCCTTAAATTACTCGATAGTCTTAATAATAATATAAGAGTAAATTTAAGCCTTTAATTACTAAAAACGCGACGGAATCTAAAGGTAGCGAGGAAAGTACCTAATATATAAAAAATTATATATAAGGAAACCCCGGGTAAAGAAAATCGCGGTATAAAATAAAAAACTAAAGAGTAGTAGTTAATAAGATCTTTATAATTAAATTATTATTTAATTTAACTCTCTAGTTATTACTCTATAAGAAATTAAATTTCTTTAGAAGATTATTAATCTTTTAATCCCGAAGTTACCCTTTACGCGCTTTATATACGAAATTATATATACCTTTTATAAATATTATTTTCGTATATAATTTATAGATTTAAATATATTATAAAAGGCCTTAAAAACGATATTAATTAAAGAACTCGTAAATAAATAATTTAATATTATCTTTATAAATATATAATATTAATCTTAATCGTAGTAATTAATCTTTACGCGATTTATAATAAGTAGATTATTATAGCCCCGAAGGATATATAGTTTATATAGCGATTAAAGGCTATATATACTAAATAAAAATATATTATAATTAATATCCGAAGGTTAATACTTTATTATATTTATCTTAATCTTTATACTAATTAAATTAATACTACTACTTTTACTACGAAATTTAGACTTAATTATAAACTTTTAGACTTTCGATTCTATTTTAAAATAATCTATTAATTATTTATAACTACTACGATTAATATTATAATTTATTAATATAAAATAGGATAAAAGATTATCTTAATATAGAAGTCGTTATCGAAGGAGTATAACTTTTTATTATAGAATTAAAATAAATAATAGCTAGGGATCCCGCTTTTAATATTATAAATCCGATTTTTTTATTTATTTATAACCTCGCTTTCTCTTATACCGAAACTATATTAACTACGCTATTAGAAAAGTATTTATCTTGATTTAAAATACCGTATAATATATTTATATATATAAGGCCGGTATATTTAGTTATTAATAAACTAATTAGTCGTAATCTTCTTTACGTTTATCTATATTTTAGTTTTTATAAATAAAGTGAAATTAAATAAAAATAAATTATAAATTAATAAGATATTAAGTTATTATAATTATATAATCGTTAATATTTAAAATACTAAGTAAATATATTAGGATAAAGATTAGGATAATTAATATTAATTTAATTTATAGAAAATAACTCTTTAGCCCCTAAATTATAGAGTAATTAATTTATTATATAAAGGGGTAAGATTACTAGGATATAAATTAAAATAAATAATATTAATAAAGTCTATAATAGTCGCTTAAATACTAGGGCTTTAGAATAGAAAATATATAAAATAACCCTAACTTTCCGGTAAATTTTACGGTATAAATATTAGGATAAATAATTCTAATAAAATATAGGAATTATAGTTATTCGGTTTTATATAAAAATAAATCGACTTCGACGATATCGTTAATACGAATTAATTAAATACGCTAGATTAATTCTTTTAGCCTATCTACCCTAAATTAAAGAATATAATTTAATCGATATTTATTTAACTATATAAACTACTTATATCTAGGAATAAAATAGAAGATAATAAATATAACTCGGGTAAAAACGTTAAGATTAAAGATAACGATAGTATTAATAACGATAACGAGGCGACCGTCGATAATAATAATAACGTAATAAGGTTAGAAGGCTATATAAACTATATAAATAATAATAATATATACGAATAAACTAAGGATAATCCTAAATATTAACGGTTATATTAAAAATATTAATATAATAATTATAAATATATTATTAAAAAGTAAGATTATAAAATAGGGGATATATATCTTTATTATCTTTATCCGGCTAATTCCTCGAATAATATTTAGATTTAATTAATAATACCCGAAGACTATTAAAAGAATAACGATTAAGATAAAAATTAGGACGATTCGGCCCTAAATAATTAAAATAAATCTAAATTCGATAGTATTAAATCTTATATAAATTATATAAAAGAGTATATTCTATACTTTTATTTAAAAGAAGTTAATTCTATCTTCTAAAGATATAAGAATTACCGGTAGAATAATTTAAATTACCTTATACTCGATTACTCCTATAATAACTAAAATATAAAAGATATAATAATAAAGGAGGATATTTAAAACTCTTCCGATTAAAATAAAGATCGGGATAAAACCCGTAATAGTAAATAACTAAAGTAAATTCTTTATATTAATAAAAATAATCTACCGAGACTTAATACGGGCGAAATACCTCTCGATCGTTTAAAGGGTATTATTAAAGAAATATATACTACTCGCTAAATAATCTTTAAGAATTTAAAAATAAATTAAAAAATAATAAAAGAGAAAGAGAAAGCGAGTAAAGTATAAAAAACTAAAATTATAATTAAAGATAAAGATTCGCTATTTTATTATATATCCTAATTTTATCGTAATCTTTATATTAATCTACTATTATAGAGGCTTCTTTAAAACACGGACGTCCTCTAGGAAAAATTAAAATAAAGTAAAATAATAAATAATTTACCTTAATCTTAACTTTATCGTAATAATTATATTAATATTATATAATTTATTAAGGTCTTAAAGTATAAAACCCTATATATAAAAGCGCTAGGGGTATCTAAATTTATAAGTTTTTTCTTTATATTAAATATACTATAACTTTTATATTAATTTCTAGATATTAATATTAACTACGCCTTTATTTTAAGGCTCTTTATTTATTAATTAAATCTTTATAAAAATATAGGCGGTTAAAACTTTATTTAAAACTTTATTTAAAGGCCGCGCTTAAGCCCTAAAAAAGAGGAAGGGAAGAATAAATTAAATTTCTATATTTACCCGACGACGTATAAAGCCCGGTAGTAAATTTTATATTATCTTTAATTTTTATTATCTTAATTAAGGTATTAATCCCTATTAGCGAAAATACTCTAGGAAATTAAAAGATATTAGAAGACTTTCGATTTATTAATTTTAAAAATACCCTTTTCGTATCTAATCCGCGAAATCTATTACTAGAACTTTTTTAAGGATATACGATTTTAGAGTAATATATTTAGCGCTTTATAAAAGACTATAAAAGACTATCTAATATATATATTCTTTAATAAATTTATTCTTTATATTATCCCTAGATAAACTAAGATCTAATTTATTTAATAACTAATTTATATATTATATATAGTAAACGTATTACTCTTTAGCCGAAGGATATTAAATTATTAAAAACTTTAACGAAAATATTAGGCGGGTAAATAAATATTAATAATTAAAACGAGAAAGAGTTTCGTTAGGAGATAAGATCTTTATTAAAGATTAATATAAAGATTATTATAAAGTATTAAAGTAGTAGATTCCGATAGAGATTAATTAATAAATAAATATTTACGATTTTATCGTAAAATAATTTAATTAATCGTTTAGTAATAGTACGAATAATTAGTTTATATATTAATATATTACGATATAAAAGCTCGTAGAAAGATAAAGATCTTCAACGAAAATATATAACTTCGAAGAATTAACTAAAATAAATAATAATTAAGAATCCCGCTTTTAATATTATAGATCCGATTATTTTTATTACTTTTTACTTTACTTTTACTTATACCCAAATTATATTAATTACGGTATTAAAAAAGCGTTAATCTTAATTCGAAATTACGTTTAGTATATTATATATATAAAGATCGGTATAATTAGTTATTAATAGTTTAATTAATTATTATTATCTTTATATTTATTCTTATATTTATCTCTTTAAGTAAATTCGATCTAAATTAAATTTTACTACTATTTAATAACGTATCTAACTATCGGAGTTATAGTATTATAAATTTAATTATTATTTAGTATAACTATTAGAATAAAGATTAAGATAAATAATATTAATTCGATTAATAGAAAATACCTCCTATACTTCCTCTCGAAGTTAAATAAATAAAGTTATTACTCTTAATACTATTACTAATAATATTAATTATATATATTTAATATAGTAAATACCTCCTCTTTAGGGCGATGAATCTATAGTATCGGATATATTTAAAATAAACGTAAAATTACCGGGATAAAGATTAAAATAAATTATATTAATTTAATTTATTAAATATAGTCGCCTATATTATAAACTTTTTATTCGGGACTAGGCCTTATAATAGATCCTTAACTATAAATAAAATTATTAATATAAATCTTAGAGTAAACTATATTTATAAAATATATAAAATATAATAAACTATACCTTAATTACTAGGAGTCGGAGGGATAGAAGATAATATCTTTAATTTCGTTTATAAAAATCGCCTTTAAATACCTTTTAGAAATTAATAAAATCGAGAACCCCTTAATTTAATATTTATATTATATACTCTATTAATATCCCACGAAATAATATAAGATAATAATTAATATAATCGTAAAAACTAGCCTAATAATAATAGTAGTTTAGAATTAAATTAGTTTTATATAGAATACGAGTATCGGGTTATTTATTATTTATACCTATATAATAACTCTAATCTAATTAACGCGTATTAATATTATAAATAGAATAAACTCTTTTATATTCTCGAAGATAAAGATAAAAAGAAGGGTCGTATAAAGAGTAAAGAAATATTAATACTATTAAGGAATTTAAATAAAAAGGAAAATCAATATTATAAAAAGAACTAGACGATTTAAATTAAACTAGTCTTATAATACTAGAAGTAAATTAGGATAAAGATAGGATAATCTTAATAATTAAACTAATTTAGGTTTAAGGTCGTATATATTATATTTAAACCGGAATTTAATATATAACTATAAATATTTTAATATAGTATATAGAAATTATATAGATTAAAGATTCGAATATCTTTTCTAGGACTCGGAAATCGACTCGGATATAAATAAGAATCCGTTACCGCCGAATATAATATTAAATATTAATATAATACTTTTTAGTACTCGTCGATAATTTAAGAGTAATATTAAATTAGAATTTAATACCCCGACTACTCGCTAGGTAAAAGATTAGTAAATAGTAAAAAATAAAGAGCCTATAAAGGAAAAAAACGCTAAGGATATAATTAAGGGTAAATATTTATTATTTTATTATATATCCTAGCTTTATCCTAATCTTTAAACTAATTTATAAATCTAGATATAATCGCTAATAGACGCGACCGGCCCTAAAGGAATCTAAAGATTTTATAAAATAATAAATATATTACCTCTTTTCTAATCTTATCGTAATCTTTATATTAATCTTTAATTATTTATAAAGTTTCTAAAATATAGAAATCTAAATTTAAAAATAGATTTAAAAGTAAGTTTAAAGATAAATTTAAAAATAAATCTAAATATATAAATATGACTAGAAATAGTACGTACTTTCCCCTCTATAATTCTATATAAATAATATATTAATATATATATATAGGGAAAGGAAAAGGCCCTCAATTAATTTAAATAATATTATAAAATAACGGGGAGGGCTCGAGTATTAATCCTTTATTAATTTAACTTTTATTTAATAATAAGATTATTACGAGATTAATATTTAGTAAATTTTTATATAAAGCCGCTTCTCGTATCCTTAAGGCTAAGCGGAATAAAAGGGGAAAAATAAATTAAATTCTTATATCTACCCGACGACGTATAAAGCCGGGTAGTAAATTTTATATTATTATTAATTATCTTTATCTTAATTAAAGTATTAATCCCTATTAACGAAAATACTCCGGGAAATTAAAAGATGTTAAAAGACTTTCGATTTATTAATTCTAAAAGTACCCTTTTCGTATTTAATCCGCGAGATTTATTATTAAAATCTTTTTAAGGATATACGATTTTAAAATAATATAATTAACACTTTATAAAAAGTTATAAAAAGTTATTTAATATATATATTCTTTAATAAATTTATTTCCTATATTATCCCTTAATAAATTATAATTTAAATTATTTAATAGTTAATTTATATATTATATACGATAAACGTATTATTTTATAAACGAAGAATATTAAACTTTTAAAGACTTTAACGAAAATATTAGGCGGGTAAATAAATATTAATAATTAAAACGAGAATAAGATTCGTTAGAGGATAAGATCTAAAAGAGGGCTTAATATAAAAATTAATATAATTTTATACACGGAGGATACCTATTAGAAATTAATATATAAATAACTACGATTCGTCGTTCTAGGATACTATAGTATATATTAATTATTTAGATTAAGGGTAGTATAGTAATTAATCTATTTAATCGCGGTATTAAATCTTAATATATTTTATTTATATTATCGTTATTATAATAACCTTAAAGATACGCGTAGATATAACCTATTAATAGGAATAATAATTAGTATAATTAATAATATACTATTAGCGACCCTAAAGATATCGATTATTTATATTAATTATTATCCTAATTAATAAGGTATATATACGCGTATATATAAATTATATAGGGCTAGCCCTATTAAGAAGGGAGGAAGAGAATAATAAAGAATCCCTTCCCTTCCCTAAATTAGGGAAGGGAATAACTTTATATTTATTCCTTCCCTTCCCTTCCCCTTCCTCTAAAGAAGGGAAGAGAAGAGAAAATAATCTTTACTCTATTCTATAATATAATCTCGGTTAAAGATAATCGACCTAGGTATTACTAAGATTCTCAAGGAACCTTGATCGTAATATTAACCCTCGTTGGTATTATTTATAATTTTATTATATCTAGTTTATATACGTTTATTACGAGCTCTAAAAGTTTTAAAATAACTATATTATAAAGACTTCGTTAATATATACTAAATATATACTAAATATATATTAAATATATATTTTCTATATTAGGTAGGTTTTAAGGCCTAAGGCCTCGAGAGTTAAAATTAAACTAGGGTTAATTTATATATATAGTAAATTCAACCGGGGTAAAAGCCCTATATATTAAATATATATAATTATTTAATTCTAGTTTAATAAGGGCTAGACCCCGTATTTACTATATCCCGTTATTATAGAGTAATTATACGGGTACCTCGCTCTACTCGGTATAATTAACCCTAACGCGAATTAGGTTTTAATCTTAATTATTTCAACTATTTTATTAACTATAGAAATAATAATATAGGAAAATCTATTATATACTTCCCGATTTAGCTAGTCTTCTTCTATAGTTTTATCTTTATAGTTATTTATTTAAAATACCGGATTCTTTTATTCTTAAATATAGAAACTACCCGTTATTTTTTAATTTTAATTTATTTTAAAACTTTCTATATTTTTTTAAATTTTATTTTTTATAATTTCTTTACCTTAAAGTATATTTAATAAGAATAAACCGTACTACTCTTTTAAATAAATATATTTAATTCTATTTTACGCGCTCCCTAGGTTATTATTTCTTTATATAATTTTATTAACTTTTATTTTATAAATAAATTAGAAAATAACTTCGCTTCTACTCTACGAATATATTTATTAAATATTAAAGATAAATCTAGATCCCGGAGCTCTTTTCTATACTATAGAATTTATTAATATATATATAGTATAGGTTATTCGTTAAAATCTAGGGGTAAAATATTTTTTAAAATAATAATTTTTACTAAAGTAAAAGTATATTAAAATTTAATTAATCTATATATTATAATATCCGGATTATAAGGAATTAAACCCGATTTCCGTTAAATTAATATTATTATAATATATTTAAATATTTTATCCTAGATAATTTAAAAATTAATTAAAAAATCGATTTTTAAATAATCGCCCCCGGTTTAATATATCGCTAGATTAATAGTCTTAGTATATTAATATTTAAATAACTAGAAAATATTTATATTTAATAACTACGTTAGATATAACGAATATAATAATAAATAAAATAACTAGATCTAGTTATTTTCATAGAACTTTAGTATCTCCTAGGTTAAATAGTTATTATAATTATCGAATATTAATATCTATTATAGCCCGACTTGGCGGTATTCCGTAAACTAGTTAAAATACTTAATTTAATTCTTATAGAGATTATTATTTATATATCTAAAGTCGTTTATCCTCTAAAAAGTATTAAGATCTAAATTTTCTTAAAATTAATTAATTAAGAATTACTTCCCGGCTAGAATTAATATTAATAAGAATATAAAGCCGGTAATATTAATATACTTTATAAATATAATAAACTCCCGGTTATTTATATTTATTCAATATAAAGATTTATCCTACTCTTTTATAATTATTTATTAATTTTTATTTATATTAATCTAGAACCCGATTTCGTTAAAATTATAAATATTATTTAGATTTATTTTATATATTATATATATATTTTAAAAACGTCGAAACTATATTAAAATATCCTCTAGTTTATATATATTTTTTCGTTATACCGTTAAGAGTTTCTATTTACGTAATTTATATTAAAAATTATATTTTAAGAAACTAGTAAATTATTAATTTAATATATATTTAACCGGGCCTAGGCGTTTATATAAAATAGAATTTATAACTTTTAAAAGTATCGGGCGCCGGTAAAATATATTTATTTTATTAAATCGTTATAGGTAGTAGTAAAGGGCGTTTTCTTTTTCTAGTTTAAGCGCGTAGGAGTAGCTCTATTTAGGCCTAATCCTATTATACCGGTTTAAGAGTTACGTATATAGAATATAATACTAAATAACTAACGAGCTAATATTAGACTTAATTCCAGGGGGAATAATTTTAAGAATATCTTAAATACGGCTTTCCCTAATAGCGTATGATTCGGCCATGATTTAGGGGTGGTACATAGGTAGGAAGTTAAGGGTTGATAAATTTGAAAATATTCGCGTTGGGGCGTGATTCGCGTTGGGGCCAGCCGCACCGAGTAGAGCGAGGTGCCCGCACGGTTACCTTCTGCTGAGGCCGAGCAGTCTCATAGTACAATGTACACTAAGCACGCCCTCCGAAAAAGCTATGCCTCGCTAATCCCTACTCGAACAGACTGTAGATCATGTTGGCTGTTGGGCTGGTTGGACACCATGCTCTAACGCTACTATCTGCGTAATTGAACCTGAAATCAGATTTATGCTGGCACCGCTGGGATTCTCTGCATCTCGGTCGTCGATATTTTGCGGGCTAGGAGCCACGATCACATATTAGTGAATCCCCTACTGCTATCATGGGATCGAAGAGGCTGAGGTCATTCTATCGTAAGCGTGCTTATCTCAGATCCGTGGAAGATGGATTCGCCTTTCCCTCCGGCCCGATATTCCTCGCGAAAACACCTAATGCGACGAGATCTTAGTCCGCTTGCTGGCAGTAACATCAACCCTTGCGTTTGAGAACAATCGTAGACGCCGAAGACATCAGCATCAGCTTTGTCAGCATCTGCTCTACTTGTGACCTCTAGAAAATATATCGTTCTTCCCATACTGACTATGCTTCACACTGTGCCGATCATCTGGATATGTATGGACTAATGAGTTTTCCACCATGAGAAGTTATGCAATATTTGCTACGAGGTCACGTTGTTAGTATTGGTCTTCTCTTTTGGCTGTTAGACGACCTCGTACCATGAGTAAGCCTTCTTTCACCTTTCCGAATGGTGAATCAGAATTGACTAAATCAGTCAGATCATTGAATATCTCGAGCAATGGCTCTATCGAACCTTTCTCATCGAAATGGCCGGTCTGGGAGATGCTGTCCTCATTGTCCATCAAATATATAGGACCATCGTATGAAGCCCACGACCAACTTGGAGTCCTGTAAGAACCGACACGAGACAAGTGCTTCTGCTTGGCTTTAGGTTACCATGTAAGGCTTTCTTTTCCATCATACCAAAGCAACCCATGAGGTAGGAACCGGTTCCAAAGCCCTGCGAGGTAATCGCCGCCTATGAGATCATGAAATTCGTTTGCAAGACCCGCGAGAGCCGGAAGTTTGTCCTTCCCATTGGTGAGGTCTTGTAAAATGTACTCGTCCTCCGCAGTGTGCCATGCGTGATACAAAGCCGCAGTATTGAGAGCGTGACCAAGATTATTCCACGTGAGTAAAGGGAGCAAGCTTCTCAGCAATGCTTTGCTCTGTTCTGACTCCATGTTCAGGAGGATCCCCACGGAACTCACTCCGACATTGCCAGCCTAAATGTGTCGTCGTCGCCGTAAAATCTAGAAATCGGCGAGAGAGTACTCTGCTTGAGAGTCCATCACTAGAATTCAAAGGTTGGTCACGTTCCGAATATCAATTCCTGTCACGGAAGCCCATTTTCCAACTAACCCGTTCGGTAGGAATCATGGCAAGATCCTCATTTCTCTGTCATGGAATCGATGATCCAAAAACCCATGATGAGGGTTTGGAGTATTTGTGGCAGAAAGCGTACAATAGGCATTGCTGAAAACTTGACTCATCCTGGAGATCTCCCTGGCTTTGTCATCGTCAGAATCTTGAATAGTGCGCAGACAATCGATCCATAGGTAATGAATCCCTAGCTGATGGTATACGAAGACGGCATATTGTAAAGTTTCCGGAGTGCCGTGATCGGGAAACCCTTGAGCATACCGCACAGCGATCCGTGCGTTGCGATAAAATCGATCATTCCACCTTATGGATAGCTTAAGGCAATGTATTGGGCTCTATCGTTCCGATTCTCGAGTAATGTCAGCGACTGACCATCTAACGAAACAGAGAGGATTCTAGTAGGCATTTGCCAATTTCCTAACTCCCGTACACGCTCGACTTCTTTGCAGACTGGATGGCAGAGTACACTCTCGTAAAGCGACGGTGTATCTGTTGGAATGTTGATGAGGAGCGGAAATCAGTTCTAATATCCCTGCTGACTGTTTAATCAGCAGCCGGATCGTCTGTCGCATGCTTCATCAGTACTACCCACATAGCGAGCAACTCATCCAGGGAGGTCTACCTGAAACTATGTACTGGACATACTGGCTAAGAGAGAAGGCGTAATAACCGCCTTTGCTAGAATCGTCTTCGATCTGCAAGCTTCCTACATCTGTTGTCTGGTCCTCCTTGTTAAAGCACAACCGGAGTTTCATCTTGACCCCGTCTAGCAAGGATTCTTTAATCTTCATAGCCGGTGACATCGTTTCTCTGATAGAAGACAAATGTTCCAAGTCAGGGAATTGGCCTTCTATATGTTGCCGAATCAAGAAGCAGAATGAGCAATTTGCCGACGATGTGCTCATAAGCTCCATTGCGGAAATCTGGAAGGAAATCTGTTGTCGGTAGTATGAATGCGAAGATCGTCTCCAGAAGGCTGCGAATCCAGTGGCATTGAATATTTTGAGCTTGCAAGGCTCACAAACTTTATCCATGCTGGCGGCCCATGTCCTCGTAAGAGGCACAGACTTTGGGGATGCTACACTCAAAATCCGACGCGGAAGAAGTCTGCGCAATGTTACGCTGCAAGTGAGGACAACTTGAAGAACAAAAAGAGATGCACAGGATTTTCCCAGAAGTTCGGATGGTAGCACTTTTTAGGACGAGAACTAACCATGCTCCGACCAGGCTGTGTGTCCACCCCACAAGTAGGCAACAAGGCGACCATACAAAGCCATGACATTGAGTATGCTGCTAGATACTGTTAGGTGTAGCAAATAGGCACACCAAAGTACTTCGCACCAGGAGTAAGGAATTCTCGCCCAATGACAATACCTGCTGCTGATCTCGATCAAGTCCACCATCTCATCGATATTGTCTCGGACGAAAGAAGTGGGACAGGGACGTCCAGGAAATCAGGTACCTACGAGGTCATGATTTAAAGTGTTGGAAATGCCAAGCTTATTCAGCCCTACCATAAAATCTCATAGCAATAATTATTTATATGTAAATAATCACCTATTGAGTTATATCTATACAGAAACGACGCCGGGAAATAAACCTAGTTATATAAAAGTAATTATCTATACCCGGAATATTAAAAGAGTATCTTTTAAGGTTATTTAAATACGTACCGGGGTCGTAATTACTTTAATTATAAATAATAAATACTATTTAATTAAATAGGTCAAAATCTATAATAATAACTCTATTTATACCTATAATTTAATAATTAATACGCGGTCCGGCCGGCCTCTATTATTATATTAAAAAGAAATCGACTCTATAACCTAGTTAATTATATCTAGTTATATATATCGCTAGAAAATATAGGTACCGGTAGTCTATAAAATATATATTAAATATTACGAAAAATAATAAAGAAGGCCTTTTAGAAGGCGGGATTAAATAAATATTCTTTATATTCGAAACGTAATCTTACGCTAGAGATACGGGAGAAATACTATAATTAATACCTAGATTATATATACTAGGAATTTATTCTCGACTAGGATTTAATTATTTATACTAACGAGATATTAATTAAATTAAATAAGAATCGAGGTAAAATATATATTACCTAGTTAAAAAATAAAGACTAGGAGTCTACGTATCTAGAAAAATTATTTTCTAAATTTATAACGTTTATATTTTAAAGGGTAATTATTTAAAATTAGAAAAATCTATACTATATTTATTAACTAGAAAAATTAAAGATAAAAGATATATTTATTCTCTAGTTAGTAATTATAGATATACTATAAAAATAAATAGAAAAGACTATATATATAGAGAGAGTTATAATTCTTCTCGGCGAGAGGGTTATATATAGTTAGATTTTATCCTATTTTAAATATTTCAATTTTTTATTTTATAAATATATAAAATAGAATAGAATTAATTAATACTAGTACTAGAAATATATCCTAGAATTACTCCTATTATTAGTATATTACTCGCTTCGCTACGTTTTATCTAAACCGGCCGTTATACTTTATATAAAATAATATTAGTAATTATATATCGTAGTAGTAGAAATCGTTATTTATTTAATATTATATTAATTTTTTAAACTAGCCCGGTAATAACTTTAATTTAAATCTTATCGAGTATATTTAGAATTTTATAAAATATTATATAATAACGCGCTAGTCGTTTATTAAAAAGAAAAAGATATTAAAAATAATATAATTAAAAGAATAAAAAATTTTAATATAAAAAACGATATTAACCCGTTTATTAATAACTAGTAACGTCGCTATAATTAAATTATATAATATAACGATAGAAATAATTTCTATAAATAATAAACTAGGATTATAATATAATTATTTTATAAATAAACGACTTTTTTTAAAGTCTACGCGCTAGTAGTAAAAAGCGATATTTATAATTATTTATTAGTATATTTTTAATAATATTTAATAAGGGGACGGTATAAAGGTATTAAAACTCTCTATTTAATATTTAAATATAATATCGATAGGACCTAGGTTAATACTCGTAGAGAGGAGTATTAAGAATTAAAGAATAATAGGCTTCGTATTAATATAAGATAAAACTAAATAAATTTAATAAACTTAATTAATAGTTTAATAAACGTTTATATTTAGAATCTATAATTAAAAATTTTAAAGGAAGTTAAATACGAAGCTCCTATTTATTAAGAAAGTATATAGTTTATATAATAAAAGGAAACCGTATTAAGAGTAATATACTCGGTATACTCGGGATTATAAATATAGTAAGTATTCTTACTCGCGATATTTATTAATATAAATATAATAAGTATACCCGTTAATACCGTAGTAGGCGTAGTATTTATTATAATTTAAAGATCGTAATATTATCCTCTCTCCCGTTAAACTTTAGTCCTAGAAGTTTCCTAGCTTCGTTATTATATTATTTTATAAAGTTAACCTTCGTAATTTAATATCCTATAGAAAGGAACTATTAAATAATTTAGGAAATATTAACGTCGTAATATATTTATACTAAAGTTACGTAAAAGGCTCGAAGGCGTACTTTATCGGAGAGTTATCGGAGAAGTATATAAAATATATTCGCCTAAAACGAAATTATAACCTTATTATTTCCTTATTAATATTAAGGAGAATTTATAATAAATATTTATAAATATAAAAGGAAGTTCGCGAAATTTATATTTAATTAACCGAGTAATATATTCGAGTAAATTATTTTAAACGATAACTCGAGTACCTAGAAAATAAAGAAGAAGGATTAATAATTACCGAGTAAAGAAATATTATAAAACTAAAAGAAGACGAGTAACGAGTTACCGAGGTTACGAAAATATCGTCTAATAAACTCCTATTTAATATTTCTTTTAAGTAGTTTTAAATACCCGCTAGCTTTTATTAATTAAATATTATTTATTCTTTCTACGACCTTAATAGAACTCCTAAAGGAGTTATTAATAATTTATAAGGTTAGCGCTAGGCTTCTATATATTCTCTATTTTATTATATTCTTTTTATTTAACGAGGTAGTTTTAATTTTCTTCGTCTAGAATTTTTTCTACCTCGAACTCCGTTTCTTCTTTAATTTAAAAATAAAAAGTATTTTATAAAGGTATTTTAAAGTTTATTAACTTTAATCGAGAGACGTAGAATATTAAATATACCTTAACGTCGGTTAGAAGGTTTAGTTTATAATTAATTAATTCTTTACTTTTTTTAATTAAAAATAGTCCGATTTTAATATAATCTAGTTTCTTATTTAATTTCTTACTTATTATATTTTTTATTAGGAGGTATATCTTATCCCTCTCCTTTAATTAAGAATACTCTTTTCGATATTTATCGACTATTAATTTAATTCGAGTATTTATTAATTCGATTTAGGTTTATATTTCCTTATATAATATCTTTATATTAATTATATAAATTAGCGCCCTATACGCGTTAGGTCCTTATCTCGGTTCTAGAAATATATTAATATATTTATTATAATTTACGAAGAATAGTATATGTTTTATTATATTAGATTATACGTTATTAAACGTTAGTTATACTATAGGTAGAAATCTTACCTAATTATTCTATTTCTTATTTACGTAATATCGTAAATATATTTTTATTATTTAATTTATTTATTTTATTTACCTATTTATCTATAGGTAATATATAATTAATATTCGTAATTTAGTTCCGATAGTATTAATTAATATCTTTTAATAATTAAAGGTAAATTATTTATCTCGGTTAGAGATAATCGATTTAGGTATTTTATAATCTTTAATAAATCGATTTAATAGTACGAAGGCGATTTATTCGGCTTTATAAATTTCCTTAATTAATATTATTATTATATATTTATTAAGTTTATTATAAATTCTTATTATAAAGTTAAAGATTTCCGACGTAATAGAGTTCTTTGATTTTAGTAATTTAATAACGAAATTTATTATAATATCGTCCCACGGTATTTCTAGTATTAGGGCGAATTAGATTTAACTATATTTAATATACCTTATAGATTTATTCTACTAGTATTCGATATATTTCTTAATATATTTCTCGATATAGGACCTTAGTCCTAGCGCGTCGTATTCTTTATAAATAAATTTTATAGTTTTAATAACTCTAGGGTATTCTTAGGCTAGATTATTATAATAATCGCGAATAATTTCCTTAAGATATCCTTTAGAAAGATACGTCTTTTTATTATATTTTAATAATTTAGTTTATAATTACTAACTTTTTAGTGTAGTAGTTAAAATATTATTTTTATATTCCTTCCGGATAATATTAATATTTCCGGGAATAAAGATATATAACGTTATTACTAGTTATTATACTAGGACTAGCGATTTATCTTATTACTAAATAAAGATTAATTATATTATTACGTCCTTATCCTTTATATAGTCCTTTTATTTATTAAATATATCGGCGCGACCGTTATTCTTTCTTAGGGTATAAAAGATCTTAAATTTATATTATCCTAATAGTTTTAATTATCTAATTTATCTTCGGTTTAATTATTTTATTATTATAAAGTTAAGAAGATTCTTATAATTTATAAAGATAATAAAGTTTAAATAACTTTCTACGTATACCCGTTATTATTCTAGTACGGATATTACTACTAGTAATTCCTTATTATAAATATTATAATTCTATTCTATTAATAATATTTTCCTAGAATAATATATAATAAAGTATTATTTATTATCTCTTTACTAGAGTATATAAACGCCTATTATTAAATTTAAAGCGTCGGTTTCGATTCGAGCTAGTTCGTTACTTCGAAAGGACTATAATACTAGCGGTTTTTTATAAATCTTTTTAAATACTTTAAAAGATTATTATTATTCTTTTCTTTATTAGAAAGTAATATCTTTTTTTATAATATCCGTTAATAATAAGGCCTTTTTAGAGTAGTCTTTAATAAACCTTTTATTAAAGTTCGTAAATCTTAAGAAACTTTATACCGTCTTAATATTATATAATATAGATTATTCCTTAATACTTTTAATTTTTTTAGAGTTTATATAAATACCTTTAATATTAATTATAAATTTAATGAATTTAATTAATTTTTTATAAAATTCGTACTTCTCTAGTTTAAAGAGAAGTCTAGTTAATAATAAATAAATTAGGATATCCTATATATATTAAATATATTCTTCCTTATTAATAAAGTAAATTAAGATATTATCGAGATATATAATTACCGTTATATTTAAATATACTCGTATAATATTATTAATTAATATTTAGTAGGTTACTAGTATATTAATAAATCCGAAGGGTATTACTAGGTATTTATAATAATTATATCTAATTCTAAAAGTAGTTTTCTACTCCTCGCTTTTTTTTATCCGAATTAGATTATACGCGCCTTAAAGATCTAGTTATATAAAGATTTTTATTATTATAAACCGATTTTATAACTCGTTAATATTTAATAAAGGGTACCGATTCTTTACCGTAATATTATTTAACTTCTAGTAATCTATATAAAGTCGTAGACTTTTATCCTTCTTTATTATAGAGAGGATTAAATAATTTATTAATAATTTAGATTCTCGAATAAATTCTTTTTTAAGATTCTCGTTAATATACCCGCGAAGTACTCCGAGTTCTTTTTTTAATAAAGTATATATAGGTTTAAATATCGGCGTTTTATTAAATTCGAGTTCGATTTTATAATTTTATAATTAATATTTAAGTAATATTTTTATAGTTATCTCTTCCTAAAAAAGATACTTTTATTATTAATACTTTTTAAAGATATTAAAAGGTTCGTTTTTATCTTTAAAAATTTTAATTTATTCGCTTTATTAATTTTTCTAGTTAGTATATATCGAGTCGGATCCTTATATAAAGTTATCTTTATACGAAGATAAAGTATTATAAACTTCGACTAGGTTATAATTCGATTTCTTATTTATAATTATCCTTTATAAATATATAAATATTATATTAATAATATCTTTAATATACGGAAATATAAATACTCCTTTTATTTAATTTATTATTAGATTATATTTCTTTAATTAAGGTATTCCTAGAATAATATAATAAATAGTTATTTTTATTATATCGAAGGTAATTTCTTTATAATAACGTTAAATAATAATTAATAGCGGGAATATTTCTTTATTTATTCTTTTTATTAATAGTTTCGACCCGTCGGTTAATTAAAACTTATATTATTCTTTTTTTTCTTAAGTTAATAAGTTAATTACCTAAATTATTATTCGAGATATAAAGTTATTAATTATTCTTAAATCTATTATCGTAACGACTTTATATCCGTTAACTCTTACCGGTATTTATATATATATACCGTATTAAGTTAAATATAGATATTATTTTAAAATTAATATATTAATCTCCTTATATTTCTTTTTAATATAAGGGACTAGTCTTTTCCCGACGAAGATAAAAATCTATAATACTCTTTAGATTTAAAGTACCTTTTATAGTCTTCGGTTAAATAATAATATTATTTATTTTAATTATAATATTTCATTTTCTTACTATATTCTATCTAGTTTCGTAACTATAATTATTATTCTTTATTATAATTTAGGAAGACTTAATTCACCCTTTTCTTTATTAAATACTACGGATAATTATTTTTAATATAGTTATTCCATTAATTATAATTATATCTTGATTTTATAATATACTTTCGCTCTTTTAAACTATCGTAATAGTATTTATAATATTCGTTTATATATATTAACTAATATATCTCTTTATATCTTAAATAATGTTTATTATAGGTATAATTAATTTTAGAGATTTTTTTTTTTTTCTTTTTCTCGTCTTCGGGTTTTTCTTTTAATACGATAAATTAGGTTTTAAAATTATCGAGGTAATCTACTACCTAAAGTTATTCTTTAAAATTTATTATATTTTATTCTTATTCCTACCCTTCCTCTAAATCTTCTTTTAAAATTCTATTATTATTATTATCTAATTCTTCGAGTTTTCGAATTCTTTAAATAATCTCTTCTTTAATCTCCCTTTACTTTTTAAATAAATTATTAAATATAATATTATTTTATATTAAATTTTTAGGGGACCCGACTACACTATCTAATATCTCCTTCTTAAGTATATTTAATTATTATCGATTTATTATATTTTTCGAATAATAGTTCCTAGCGATATAGCCCGGCTTATTATAATTATAATAATTTATTATTTTTTTACCTTCTTATTATTATTTACCCCTTTTTTAAAATCCTTTTATAGGTCTCTTTTTAATAAAATCGAGTTTTATTAATATATAATTATACGGGTTAGATTTTTTATAGCGGTAACGGCTAGCCGAATTATATTTATTATTATAAACTTTTAAACGTCCTTATTTATTAACTCCTTTATTATAGTATTTCTCTATTATACGTTTATATAGTTTATTATTAATTTTAATTACTTATTTTATAAATATATCGAGGTCCTTTATAATAGTTTTTACTCGTATAAATTCGTTTTTTATATTATCTTTTAATCCTCGTCGATATATTATTATAAAAGTAATATCGTCCTAGTCCGTAAATATTATATAATATTAAAATTATACCGAGTAATCGGATATAAACCTTCGTTATACTAAATATTAAATAATACGAACTATTATATTACTTTTATTAGATAGTTTAAATATATAACGAATCTCGGTTTTAAACTTAAAGAAATTCTTTATTTAAAACTTTATTAATATATTATTAATATTATATACTACTTTTATATAATACTTTAAGAATAATTTAATTTATTTCTATATATTATCTTTTATATAAGTTATTATAAAGATTATTTATTTAATAACTAGTATTATATTCTCGTTAAATACGAAGAATAATTAGAGTTATAATAATTAATGATTAAATTTCTCGCGCTCTTTATAGTAATAATTTAGGCGGGTAACCTTAATACGGTTCTTTTCTTTTATAATATTACGTCTTTTAATATTATTTTAAGTATTTAGGGCTAAAGCTTTTATTAATCCTAAAGTATTTATTTTAAAAATACTTAAAGTATTAAGGCTCTCCGTTTAATATTTAAATATAATATTAATAAAACCTAGATTAGTACTCGTAAAAAGAAGTATTAAGGATTAAAGAATAATAGGTTTCGTATTAATATAAAATAAGACTAGATAAATTTAATAAATTTAATTAATAATTTAATAAACGTTTATATTTAGAATTTAGAATTAAAAGTTTTAAAAGAAGTTAAATATAAAGCTCCTATTTATTAGGAAAATATATAATTTATATAATAAAAGGAAACCGTGCTAAGAGTAATATACTCGGTATACTCGCGATTATAAATATAATAAGTATTCTTACTCGCGATATTTATTAATATAAATATAGTAAGTATACCCGTTAGTATTATAGTAGGTATAGTATTCGTTACGACCTAAAGATCGTAATAAAGGGCTACCGCTTTTAGTAGATTCGGATACTACTTTTAATAATCTTTTTATTAGATCCCCCGCTCTATTTACCTACCGCCTCTAAATGTAAAGATTTTATATACCCTACCGCCCTAATTCTTTTTCGTTCCTATATAAATATAGTTATCTTAAAAGGCGTTATTTAGTTTAGCGCTTTAATTTAGTTACTATTCCTTCCTTTTATATATGGTTAAATATTATTTATTTATATTATAATCCCCCTCTCCCCTCTTAGAACTAGTCCCTCTACGGTGACTTTAGAACTAACTACTAGGTTTAGCTACCCTCTTTATTCTATTCTTCGTATCCTACTACCTCTAGCCTCTTCCTCTTTTATTTACTTTATACTCCTACCTTCGTCCTTCCTATTACTTTAACTTCGATAAGTAATTACCTTAACTCATCGGCCCTATGACTCCTCGAAAATATAACGAAGCTATAGTATATACTATAGAATACTCCGCGGAATACTACTAGTAAATAGAGGATAATTTAAATATATTAGAATTTACCTAACGAGTCTATAAAGCGGGTAGCGAAAATATATTAAATCTTATTAAGAAGTTTTAATATTAGTAAAGATCTTTCCCCTATCCGGTTAATAGATTAATTAGAGTTTAATTAACGCCGCTAGATATTATTAATTTATTAAGAAGAACCCTATAATAACCCTCGAAGGTATTTCGATTAATATTCTATATACTTTCTTCGACTAGTTTTTAAAAGAGTATAAAGATAGTTTTAATATAATTAGTTCTTTATAAATATATTAGAACGCCTTATACCTTGTATAGAAATAAGAGATAAGTTATTATTAACTCGATCCGTTTATTAAAAGTTAAATATACGGAGTATATTAATCGTCTTAAAGTCTAAACCTTTCGCTAACTATTATTAAATAAGATAACGGTTTACGATTATATATAACCTACGAAAAGATAAAAAGAAAAAGTTTATATTATATACCGAGGATAAATTCGAGCTCTTAAAGACGTTATATATCTCTACGGAGACGAATTTCTTTTATAAATAGTACCGCGTATAGCTAGCTCTAATTATATAATTTATTAAAATTATAAATAACCGACCTTCTACTCTATTAGTAGTTCGTTATTAATATATTAAAATAATTTTATTAGAGGACCCTAACGATAGAGAGTAACCCCGAGTATTAATCGAGATTATATTTAATTATACTAAAGACTACCTTAGAGAGAAAGATACGTATATTTTTATATTTTATATCACGTTTATTATAACCTCCGGATATTTCGCGGTTATTAACGAGCGCGGTAGAAACGAGTTCGGAATTCTAGATATATTTAATAAACCGTATCTACTACTTTATTTTTATATTATTATACTCGTTTTGTTTTTTATAAATTAAGCCTTTACTATCTCTTCTTTAATTTTATTAAAGTAATTATTCCGCCTTCGAATTACTTCGGGGTAGAAGTAGTTACTAGTACCTCTAAAAAAAATAAAAAAAAAAGACCTCTATTCCGGCGGTATAAAAACACCGTAAAAAATATATAAATTTCCGAAGAGGAAGTTTTTATTAATACTACTCTCCGCCCGTAAATAATTAACCTCGGTAGTATTATTAATATAGAATATCCTATAAATTAATATACCTTCCGATATAGTAATAAATAAACTCTCGATAATAGTAGTAAATAAATAATAATTATTATATAAAAGGAATAATCGCTTACCGCTATATAAGTAATATTATAGACGTATAGCGGAATATTATTTTATAATATTATAATTCCTCTATTTTCTAAAAGAACTACGCCTCGAGATATATACCCGATATATAGATTATTTATCGCGGTTTAAAATTATAGACCGCTTTAATACGAGTAATTAGTAAAATAAATCGTATTATCGATCCTCGACGACCGAGGAAACTTAACTTTACGTAATACGCGGAGGTTAACTACTATCCGGAAGTAAGGTTTTTACGTCGGAGATTAAAATTACTATTATAAACCTTCTAAAACTAGAAGTATTTTATCGCTAGCGCGAAAGAGACCTCCTTATATAATTACTATCGATAAGTTTATTAAGTTTATCGTAATTTAAAACGACGGTATAAAAAGATTTTATTAATAGAGGTCAAGGAGAGGTATAAAAAGAAATAATTAATAATCGATATTTAATACTAACTAAAGAGATTACCGGTCGTAGAATAGGAAAATCTTTAAATAATAGAATATATTTTCGCGGAAAAAATCTAGATTATCGATACTTTTTTTACTTTTATTATATTATCTACCGAAGAGAAATACTAACGGCGGGTAGTAATTATTAATATATTAATCGTATTTTATAAAAAGTAGGAAAATTAAGGCTTTCGTCGCTGTAAAATAAATATTAAAATTAAAAAGGAGTAGATTTTACCGTTAATCTCTTTATCGCCGAATTTATTAGAAACCCTTCCTATCGAATATAAAGTTATTTAATACATCTTCTACTTTAGTAATAAAGAGTTATCGGTAATTAATCGTTTAAAGATTTTCGCTAGTCGTAGCGACCTTAAAAAGTACTTCTATTATAAATATCTCCGTTACTATCTAGATAATTAACCGATCGTATATCCTTACTCTAGGTATAACACTACTTTGATAGAGAAAATATATTTATAGAATTATATAGATATAGTATATAAAACCCCTACGTAACCCTCCCTCGTTTTCGCGGATAAATCGGTTATTCCTAAATCCTCTAGAGATTTTTATATACTTTAAATACTCTGTCCTTAACGATCGAGCTTGGTTAATCCAGTATCTTTTATATATATATAGTATAGCGTTAATTATTTATTTCTATTTTATAGTTTCTTTCTAAGCCTCAAATATCTTAATCTATTTTTTATATATAATAGTATAGTAGTACTTTAGCGTTATATAGAGTAATGGAAAGTTATATATTAAAGAGAATTATTATATAAATTATATAATTAGGGAGGAATGAATATTTAGATATATTATATAATATTGATTCAAATATATATTTCGCGGTATAGATATAGTCTTTCCTCTCGCTTTACCCTCCTTATAGTGTTACTCGTTATACTATAAAAATCAAAATTATATAATAGTAGAGTCTCTAGAGTCTTCTCGAAAAAATTAATTACTACTACGCCGCTCGATAATTTATCGTTTATGAGATACTAGACCTAATCTTTATTAAAAGGCCCTATGAATTTATACCTCTAGATACTATACCTAATTTATTTATATAAATCTAATATAGATTTCCTCCCTAAACGCTAATTCCTATATTATACGTTTATATTATTATAGATTAAACCTCCCCGTCCCTTTAAACTCTTCGGTAAAATAGTATTTTAAAATCTTCTATTATTCGACCCTATTAACCCTCCTACTTCCTCTCTTTATATTAAAATCTTATTAACCCCTCTCCCCCAACTCTATCCCTGTTTTTCAATAAACTTACTACGTTAATATTAAGGGGACTATTTACCTCGGGATATAATAATAATTAATATATAACTTTAAGAGTAGAAGTAAGGGTATAGGTAGGCGACCACGAAGATTTTAAAAAGTCGAAATAGATCTCGCCGGTTTAGAAATAAATATTGGGGTAGTAGATTAATATAAGGAATTTAATAACTAGGGGGGCGTAGGGGTATAAGGGAGGAATAAGGATATTAAGTTTCTATAGGCCAGCTGTAGGAGGAAGGCAATCAACTTACGGTTCTTGGAGAGGGAAGGGGAGGCGCGGGAGTTCTTAGGCGCGAGGAGAGATAATCCTAGCGCAGATTAGCTGGGAGTAATAACTTTGCCCACCTTCGTAGGCGATACCGGGGACGCCTTTCAGCACTACTTCCCAGTATAATATCTAGACTTCAGAAACAGGAGCGAGGGATAGGAGTACGGGGGATGGGTCGGTAGTAGTAGCTTTGAGTTCTTGGACGAACGTTTAGTGGATGGGGGGGTAGGGGAGCGGGAGGTTACCATTATTAAGGAGATATGGATGAGATAGGAGGATAGTTGAAGAACCGGGGGATGGAATGTGATAGGAGGTAGTAGTGTGGATCTAGGGAGTACGATAACGGTATTTGAGTCGCGAGGTGGAGGTTTAACGAGGCTTGATTAATTATTTCGTATACCTAACAGGCCTCAAAGAGCTAGTGGGAGGTTGTGTTATACGTCGCCCATTGACCCAATCAATGCATAGGCTCATCCTCGGACAACTTCACGGACGAATCTAGACTCGAGGGATCGCTAAAAGGCCCCTGAAAAATCTATCTTCAAGGGCGGCTCTAAGGAGCCGCTTTTAGGCCAGTAAGGACGATAATCATACTTGGGAGGTAGTCTATCTTTATATACTACACTTTTGGCTGCTAAGTATATAATCTCATATACCTCATCTACCTTTAAGGTACGATAGGTATAAGATATTAAAGTATCTAAGTTAGGGCAACGTCTCACGCCTCTAATTACAAGATATCGTTACTACGTCTACCCGATTTCAAGCTCTCTAGAGACCCCTTGTAGCTGACAGAGGTTGAGTTAAGGTCCAGACTTTCCTACACACCGATCTATTGACTTGAAGGTTACCCTACTCCTATATACCCAACGCGCAATCTCAGCTAGGCAACCATTATTCTACCGAATACGTCTCTCTATTGGCCTCCGAAGCCAATACTGGAGCCCAATACCAGTAGCACTAAAATCGGCTCGTAATAGAGGCGGAATTTTCATGAAATCTTTCCATACACTCGACCTTTTGGATTCTTAGCTTGTTCATCGATAACAAGCCGCTTTAATACTGGATATTCGTCCTTATAAAGAGCTATTTCCTCCAGCCATGCGTATCTCGCTGACTCTGGAGCTTGATAACTTACTTCGAACTGGGCCTACTTAGTGTTGACGTTGTATACGAAATCCCACCTAAAATCGAAGAAGATCGAATCGAATTATCAGCGGGGAATGTAATAATTGAAGACCCTTGGTTAAATATACTGTAAAATCTTCTAAAATGTGTGGTAAAAGCATATACACACCTTTTCTTGATATATCCGGTGATGTGGCTGCAAAGAAGTATTTCGCTGGCGCGCGCAGACTCTTCAATGATATGAATTGAGTGAGGTTCATACGAGAGTCATCGTGTTGCGGCCATTCGGTGCCAGTACCGTCATCAAGCTCCAAACTTGTCAAACAGAGCCGCACAGGCTCTAAAGTGCGAGCAATTTTTGCGGGTGACAGTGCTGACCTCATTCTTCTTCCATAGGTTGTGAATCCCTGGTTGTTCGACTCCTGGGATCTGGCAGGAAAGTGTCTTGAGGGAAGTGGTCAATCGTAAGAATCTTCGTAAACGTTCCTCTGGTTAGTGGCTAAGGCCGTTAATATAGAAGCTAGACATGGAAGAAGGAGACTCTTTCTGTCTAGAGTCAGCGACGTCAAAGTCTGTCGATCCCATACGAAGGTCCATTGCTTCGACGGTGAGTGATTCGAGACCGTCAATCATCATGTATTCCAAGATGTCCTTGATAGTCGAATTACGATCTTTGATCACGCAGAGACAAATGGTCACGTCTAAAATCAAAAGCTAAAAGTCGAATATTCAATTTTTAATTACGGCTACGATTATACGAGTCGACATCACATTCTTCCCCAGCTGACATGAAGTGGTATGTTCTAATTGTAGCTGAAAGCTCTTTATGAAGCCCTCCTCTACTAGCTTTCTACCTCACCAAGCTTTCACATGGTGGCCCAAAGTTACAACGCTGACCCTAAGGATGTATCTTGCTTTGCTGAAACAGAGTTCAAGGCTGAAGAGTCAGTGAAAACAAGTACATCAGCAAAATTGGAAGGAGGCACCATTGTGAGCGCTCATTGACATCGCTCAATGTATATCGTTGGGAAAAACGCGACTCCGATTATTAATGCAAACAACCCTTGCAGATACACCACTTGATACCAACTTTCTACAGAAGCAGGGTCCAAAAATCAACAAAACCTTTTCCCGATCCTCACCCACCTTCTCCTTCCGTCCTCACTTCCCTACTCGCTCCTACCACCACAACCAAGATACGCTAACCACCCGCCAGCCTCAATTCTACGAAGATTAGCGAAACCTTTCTTCCTCTTGAGCCGAGACGGCTGGAAGACGTGTCTCTGCTCAGGTATATAGCGTGAACTTGGAGGCACGCCGAGGGTTGCAGAGTATCCAGCTGGGGTAGGATGTCTGGGCAGAGTGACTCCTGAAATAGAGTAAGTGGTGGGCCTGATGCCGCGAAGTGGACGCCGCAGAACTGTGGGGTGCCTTGATGGTAAGGGAGGTCGAGGTAATGCGTCATCTGAGACGTGGCATATGTTGGGCCTGATGTCACGAACAGCTACAGCTCGTCTAGCAGGAGAGGGATGTCTAGGCAATGCATCATCCGAGAGGGGACTGGGCCCGATATCGCGACCATCTGGTAGCATCCCCGGTAAATTGGGGGGTCTCCACTCACCTCTCACACCACCGCGGGTTCCTCTCCTAGCGCCGTGAACGGTGTCCACTAACGTCTCTTGACTACTCGAATCATCAGCACTCTCATTTCTCTCACTCGCATAAGGGGGGGAACCACGTACATCTCTTCCTCGACTCGGACGTATAATCTCCGGCTCCATATCCCTCGACGGTCCTCGCATTCGAATCGGTGGTCCTTCACCTCTGCCTCCACCCCCACCTCTACGCTCGCCGTCGAAAGGTGGCGGTCTTAGCATAGACGGAGGACCCTGTCGCTGACCACCGCCACTTCCCCACTCAGGTGGCCCAGATGGTCGTGGTCCACGCTCTGCTTGGGCGCGTCTGTCCGAGTCCCGGCTAGCAGCTGGTCTCTCCCTCTGACTCGGCACCGGGGCGCGGCCCTGGTCGCGCTCACGCTGACGACTCGCTCCAGGCATTGGCATATCGAAGGATGGCTGCCTCTGTCCACGACTTGGGGCGGGTGCATACTCACGCTCAGACCGTCGATTAGGATTCGGGCCCGGCATGCCAAATTCTGCTGGTCCCCTCTGGCTCTGTCCTCGTCTTGGTGGCTCTAGCTCATCCTCACTGTCATAAGATGACTCGCCAGAGTAGTCGACGCGATTTGGTCCGGGTCCAGCTTGCACGGGTGGCCCTTGGCGCTGCTTTGGTCGAGATATGGAGGGTTTGCGTGAGGATTTGTGGCCGGGTGGTTTATCACGGATGAAGACGCCGCGCTTTTTATCGATGCGGACGTCGCTGTTGATGGGGCCGCCGGCTAGGAAGGTGAGCAGGCCCATGTTGGATGATTGATGATGATGATGGTGGTTCTTTCGTGGGTTGGAGTGATATTTTTAAATTGGCTGCTTTGAGGGTGTGGGATGTGGTAGAGAACAGAGAAGGAGCATGGAGGTAGGAAGTAGGATGCGAATATAAGCAGTCGACAGGAATACAACAAAAGGCATTGTCCCAAGTGATGAAGGAAGTCACAATGACGAGTCCAACAGTGCAATACAGGAATGACAATGCCAGCCTCGGAGGCTCAGAAAGACGGACTCGCTGGAACAAAGAAAGACTCTGCCAAGGAGAGACTTGTTGATACTCATTGTACGGCATGCTATCGACCTTGAAAACCGTTTGTTATTGGGGAGAGCGGCGTTGAGATGATAATTACAGGCTCTTGTTGTAAGGCATTGATCGGTCATGGCTTTTAGGATAACAATCTTTCCAGTACTAGTGGGCGCTGACTCACAATATTGATCAGCGTATCTATGGGTGGATTGCATTAGTTGCTCCTACAGATTTATTGAAGGGGTGATAAATATGTCTTCAGCTGACTCTGTCTGTATTCAACTCTGTGATAGATGCCGCTTGGGCAGAGCATTGGAAAAACCTTTTGTGTATTCATAGACCGCTCTGCAATAGCCTGGTGATGTAGGAAGCTAGTGAAATCCACGCAGCTAGCAATTTACTTCATTAGGCTTCAAAGATGTCTGAGGATGGGCGCATGTTTGGAGTATACAATGTCTCAGTCGGCTGCAGAACATTGATCCCGCCCCATGTCAAGGACGTCTTGTTAGGTCGGATATGTAGCTGTTCTTAGTGATGCGCAATGAATGTTTTGAGCCCGACTCTGAGAGGCTGGTTGGGAGGAGGGCGAGTCAAGGTCTTTGAATCCGTCGACACACAGATGCTGTTTGCCACGATCTAGAGTGAGATCGAACGCTCGACTTGGGAGAAAAATACCCTGTACTAGAGTCTAGAAAGAAGGTGCCCAAAGATTGGTCGATTTTGGGTGAGGCGAAGAATTACAACAGAGTCTCGAGCTAATCCATATATCTCGACAAGCATAAGACTTACAGGAAAACAGTGTATGGCAAAGTTGTAGGTAAAAGCTTCATCTAAAATTACCCCCGCTATTATAGGAGCATAGAAGGCGTAGTCGCAGGCTCAATGACGCTGGAAGTTGGAGGTCTTGTATCCTTTCGCTGATCTTCATTGGAGATTCGAAGTTAGATCCATAAAATTTACAGGCTTCGATGGGTTAGCGGTCCGATCCTGATGAAATAACTTTGATATGGAGCAAATTTTCTCATCTGGAGCTGACCGAACCACCTTTCCTCTCCTGCCAATGGCGGGTTGTCACATTTTGTTCAACACAACACAGCCTCAGCCTCTCATATCCTGGCCTGTCTTGTGTTCCACAGCACCATCACTCTCATAGATCGTTCCAGACTTCGACTCATCCAATGACCGATCCAAAGTATAAGCAGGATTCGATAAGGGAAGACGTTCTGGTGACCCTGATGGCAGCTCTTAGTATCAGCGATACAAAACCCTTGTCAGCTATCACACCTTCGCAAGCATCTCCCTTCTTCAAGCTGCCAGTTGAGCTGCGACTCCAAATCTACAAGCTCGTCTTCACCACCCAGGAAGTACTCCGCTTGGAAGCTGAGGTATCTGTCATGAACGAGCGCTGGGTTGAGGAAGCACAAGATTATCCTCGTCTAAGGGGCAAAACTCATCCTGATGAAGCGAACGATATGTCTGAGCGAATAATCCATCTGCCGGAGTCGAACCCTGCTGCTATCCTAACCACCTGCCGCAGAATATTCTATGAGGCCACTCCAACGTTCTACAAGCTGAACATAGTCCATCACTCGATCAGCACATGGGGGCCGACGGCTATACAGACACGCCCATTCCATCTAAAATTCCTCAAAGCGCTGAGTCTCGACTACTCCAACCCATACCCCGAATGGCTATGCGACAGTGGGGTTTACATGCCTGATTCGGATAAAGCCATCGCGGCGTTCATCGAGATGATTACCACTCAGTGCATTGACCTTCAAGCGCTCTGTCTACACATAATACTAAAGGACGAATTGTTCCATTGCGATTTCAGATGCGGCATTTCCGCGACATCAACAGCGCTCGCAGGATTCGCACCGCGCCTACAGGCGTTGATCCTCATCGTGCCGACTACTCAGAACACGATGCAAAGTTTCTGCGAAAAGGTAGCGCCCTGGAATCGTTGGGTACGCGGGATCGAGCCAGAGCCAAATACATGGCCTAGAATCAGTGTTCCGGCACATGATCGGGCAAGCATGCAGGCTAGCTTTGACAACTGGAATGGCACCATCAGCGGAGTACCGCCGATCGATGGGGACACGAAAGGCGTTCAGGTCATGTGTTTGCTGGCTAGACCGGGGGAAAAGGCCATTGGGACTTCTCTCACAAGTTCTGTCGAGATAGGCTCAAGCGGATGAAATCTGTGGATCAAGGTTGAGCATTAAGCCAGTTATTGAGGGTAATGCATGTCGGTCAGGATACTGGTGGTCTGGATTCCGTGAAGAAAAAGTGCAGCTCTACTTGAATGGAGAGGGAGAAAAATGAGCTCTAATTGCAATGACCAAAGAACATCAATCTGCATTCACGGTCCTCGCGGTTGTGTATCTTTCCCAACAACCACTTAGAGGAACACTTTTTGTCGCCTACTCGCCTAGTCATGTCGACGGCACAGCGTTACCGGCAATTGCCAAAGAAGACAAAGTGTAGCCTGCCCCATGCTTCCCCCATAAACAGAGATGCAAAATTCTTTGTGGACTGGTGTCGCAAAAGTTGTACGTCCAGTCTTGAAAGCTGAACATCAGCAATGATTATTTGCGCCTCATACACGAGAGACGCTGGTGAGATTGAAAGAAGGGACTGATGGAGCTTCTGCAGCAGAGTTTCTAATCTTTTATAGTCTCAGCTCTTCCATTCCATCTACAATCCCTGGACAGTCCTGCTTACTTCGCTGTCTTTGCTTTTACCTTGCTCAACCCTTTCGCTGTCCCTTGTGCTCAAGTCACCACCGCAGTTCTGATATTTTTCACCTCGCTCGACTCTTGCACGCTTTGTGAGAAACACCACTGTAGACTGAGCCTGCTTTGAGAGCACCCGCTAAGCTTCTGATACTCCAGCCTCTACCGTTTTTGCTCTGCATCCGCACAGTCGTTACTTGCTAAGTTGCTCGCTGTTTTTATCGATATTATGTGTGAGCAACAAGTAACAAAGGATGTCTGAACAAGACATTACCACGCTAGTCCCGATAGTCATTGCAGTCATCGCTTTCATTGTCACCAGTGCACAACTTTTACAGGCGCTATTTGGCATTGCTGGGGGCTATCGGCGCTGCCAAGCGTTCATCATTGGTGGATGGGCCATCCAGACTAAGCGTGTGTGCCGTTGGAGCAAGTTCAGATATGAGATGGTTTTGGGAACGCCTCTAAACATTGTAGGAGATTGATGGATGTTCCACCCATAGGGCTCTCATGCTCCCACTGTTATCACGAACAAGGAAGACCCCAGAAAAGCAACGCGTTCTACCGTGCAATCACCAAATATAGGCGCAAAGGGGAAGAATTTCTACAGAAACATAAGCCGACAAACTGGCAATTTGGTCAGTTGGCTCATTCCTCGATCGAGTCCATGATCTTCAGGGATTCCTACTTCCACGCGAAGGTAAACGGAGTAGAAATTCAACAGGCTACCATAAATTACAACGTGACTGTTGAAAGGTTCACGTCCCATGATTTGCCCCGCCAACATCTTCTGTCCACACTCATGGGATTTTACGCCCCCTAACATTGCATCTACCACTTTTGGCACGATTGCAACTCTGGCTCGCCTTCTGGGGCTGGAATGAACAGACTTGCCTCCTAATGAGTGCATCGTGCTAGCAGAGGGTAGCCGACATTCGATGATCTCAACAATTCTACGTTGCTTTGGAAGACTTCTTCATTTCACCATCAAGTTGTTGTCCATAATCTGGTATCGGAACCAATCTCACCATACCATCCCACGGAGCTGATAACTTCATCTTCGGGGTTATCCCAGCCCATGTATCCCGACTCAGGACAATGATTGTGATCAGCCAGACGCTCAGCTCTCAAGGCGATTATACCCAAAGGGACGAATCGCCAAATCACGACGAGCAATGAATTTGAAACACACGAGTGCTCTTCTGAGCCTATAGTAAAACCTGATGGATTTTACATCTAGGGTATTGGTAACAAAACAGGGAGGAGGAGGCAATACCCGTCGAGAAAAACATAGCCATAAGCCATAGCCAATTCACATCACGACTACCCTTTCACTTCCCTTACCCTCCCAATAACCTTCTTCCCTTTCCTCCCCTCACCCGCCAATCTCTTCTCCTCCCCCACCACCACCCCCACTCTCCTCTCCATCCCCTCAAACTTCCTCCTCAACTCCTCAAACCTCCTTTTCCTCTCCCCCCTAATATCCTTCTCCCCCTCCACCTTCCTCATC
>JAABUS010001087.1_pt1 | contig 62582 bp, 51 predicted proteins | sample 5560161 | NCBI WGS metagenome assembly JAABUS01 (sample SAMN10711885, study PRJNA513376) | rock metagenome | isolation source: Antarctica rocks | place: Antarctica: Victoria Land, Trio Nunatak nord | collected 2016-01-04
CATCTCTTTGAGTCATTCTCAGCACTTCTTCTCGTTGTTCAGCACTTTCTTCATTCACTTCTTTCATCATTCTTTTAGACAAACACATCTGATCTATTACATCACATCTGTATCGAGTCTAGCGCAGCCTCAAGTCATTATTTATAGAAGAGCTTGCACTCTTTCTCTTCTGTATTCTTAATGTCTTATTATAGTTATCTCTAAAGAACAATACATACATATCAGTCTCGAGTCTCTTTGATTGAATGATCTAGACACGATCTCAACACTATTAACTCAGCTATCTACTCATTCATTTACTAGTCAATTTACTCACTTCAAAACATGCTTCAAAAGACGTGTTGATCAAGTGCATAACATGAGTCAAACAGTGCTTCAAACAATGCTTTCTACTGAGCTTTCTACTGATCTTTCAATCAAGTTATCTAGTGAGCTTTCTACTGATTTTTCAATCAATCTTTCTATTGATCTTTCTACTGATGAGCTTTCTACTGATCTTTTGATCGAGTCATCTAGTGAGCTTTCTACTGATCTTTCTATTGATCTTTCTATCAATCTTTCTATCAATCTTTCTATCAATCTTTTTATCAATCTTTCTATCGATCTTTCTACTGAGCTATTTATTGAGCTATCGACTGAGCTTTTTATCAAACGCTTTATCAAACATTCTACATGCTTCAAAATACGCGTCAATTGAGCGCATAACACGAGTCAAACAATGCTTTCTACATGACTTTCTACATGACTTTCTACCAAGCATTCTTCATGTTTTTCTATCAAGCGCTCTTTATGTTTTTCTACCAAGCATTCTACCAAGCACTCTTCATGTTTTCCTACCAAGCATTTTCAATCGAGCAATGATCAATCAGCTATCATCTCATTGTATTTACAATTACAAGATTAAGTTAATTAACGAGAAAATATTCTTGCAAAGCAAACTATATCAAATGTTTGATCACAAGCTTCAGAAGATAAAGAAGTATCTGATTAAACATCTGAACAAAAAGTTTATTTTCTTCAGCTTTGCATCATACGTCTCACTCATTTTGTTCACTGAAAAGAAAGACGAAAGTTTGCGTTTCTGCATTAACTATAAAAAGCTTAATGCTTTGATCAAACAAGATCACTACTCTTTGCTCTTAATAGACGAGACTTTCACTTATATACAAGAAAGCAAATATCTGACTTGATTAAACATCATTGTCATGTTCAATAAACTGCGAATGCACTCAAATAATAAAGATCTGACTATCTTTATCATTTTCTTCAACTTATACAAATATCATGTAATGCTCTTTGAATTAATTAATAAATTGATGTTCTATCAACACTATATGAACGATGTACTGTTTGAATATCTTCATCAGTTTTGTCAGATTTATTTAAATGACATTATCATTTACAGCAAGATCTTGAAGAAACATAAGCAACATGTATGATTGATCTTGAATAAACTACAAGAAGCTGATTTACAGATAAACATCAATAAATGCAAGTTTCTGTTATGAGTCTGCATAGAGCGAATCATATGAGTGTATTCTAACTAGAAGTTCAAAGCTAAAAAAGAAAGAAGATGCAACACGTCATGAGTTTTACTCACGAAGACACGCTAGATCGCTAGCGTGTCAACATCAGCTTTATACTAGTCTATGATAGTCTGACACAATTTATGTTAGACTAACTTGAAGTGCATGATCACAACATTACTTTCTTTCTTCATCTAGTAATGTTCTCATTGCTGCAGTTCAATTGATCTTTCTTAAGTTGATTTCTATCTTGACTTGTTCAAATATTATTCATGAAAGTCATTTATGATCTTCAAGCATTCTTCAAATTCACTTTCATCAACGTTGTATCAATGTAGATTGACATTGTATTCTTTTCAATTGACATGATATTGTAGTCGTTTATCTCGTTCATAGTGTTTGAAGTTCAGTATCTTCTTCATCTTTCATTCATTTTCATCGTCAATCACTATAAAGTTAGACGATTTATTTCATTGTTCATTCAGCGAGTTCTTTGAATCTAGTTGCAGCAGATTTAATGCAAACTCTGAATGTATCTTCATAATTGATGATAGTTTCAGTCAATAAACATGTTCAATCTCAATCAGAATCTTGAAGAGTTTTAGCATTTTATCATTTAGTTTCTTTAATGATCATAAGATCATTATGTTTCTAGAATTCAGAAACATCATGTCATTTATCTTGTAAATCATTTTCTTTCAATGCTTATCAATTTATTTCTTCATTATAACTCTGATTCTTGTCAAGACTTGCTTGATTAATGCTAAAGATTATTTCATGTGTTTGAATATATTCTCTGCTTTGTCTGCTTTGATTCTAGCTTGAGTGATCTCATATTCAATTGAGTTTGAATCAAAGCTCATATGAAAGTGAAAGTTCTTATTCAGAAAGAACGTTGACTGTTCAATTGATGATGAAATAGCATTGTTATTGATGAATTCAATCATGAATAATCAGATGAATCAATCATCTTGCATATATGAGTAATAGCTTCGTAGATATTATTTTACATTCTGATTCGCTTTTTCTGTCTGATCATTGATCTGAGAATGATAATCAATGAATAGTTTCATCTTGATGTTTAGTCTCAGACATAAAGACTTTCAGACAATCAATATGAATTATGAATCACGATTGAACATTATTGATCTTGATAGTTCATGAATTCTGAAGATTCATATCAACAGTAGCTTAACTGTTTATTCTGCGAAGATTTCTTTGTCATCTTATCAACACAATATATAGTATTATTTCTTAAACAATTGATCTATGACTGTCAGAATCACGTTGCTTTCATCACTTTCTGATAGATTAATAATGAAGTTTAATGATATATTCTGTCATCACTGCTTGAATATGAGCAATGACTTCAGCAGTTCATTGATTTGATCTCTTGATGCTTTTGATCTATGATAAACATAACAGTTTTGAATGTAGCGCTTGATCATCATTCTCATCTTCGATCAGCAATATGATCATCTCAGCAAGTTCAACGTTCAATTCATGTCAGAATGATCATTGATCAAAAGATCATGTACTTCTTTTATCAATAGAATGATCATTGACTGAGAAATTTATAGTCTATTATCTTTTCAGAGTACTTCATTAAGTACTTTGCAATTGTTTAAATCAATATCTTGACAAGTTTTTCTGTTCTGTTTCATGACTATTTAAATATCAAAGCACAGTTAATTCGTTTGATTTTCAACTATAATTTGATTCTGAATAGAAATCATCTCTTCAATTGAATTTTAATTAGCTTTCGATTTAAGTTTTAAATCTGAGTCAGATTCTGAATCAGATCTGAGCAAGATTTGAATCAAATCTTAATCAGCTTTCTGATCATTTTCTATTGACTGAAGTTTAAATCTGTCTTTTGATAATAGCATCTGATGCTGATATAGCTTATGATCATCATTTGATTTAACTGACTTGACATCTGACATTCTGATCAGCACGTCAACTTTCAAATTCTGTTTTCTCAACTGATATATGATCTTGAAGTTATATTCAAATAACTTTTCAGCTCATTTAGCTTGTTGTCTGATCAGTTCTTTGATGATCATGAAGTACTTCAAATTCAGATGATTGATGAAGATCTTGATCAAAACATTTGTACATTTCAATTTAAAATGTTAATGCTTCAAGCAGTGAATAATGATCAGCAGTTTCTTGTCATAGATCTCGTAGTTGCATTCTGCAAGAATCATGTTCTTGCTATAAAAGATCATTGAATGTAGAATGTCTTCATCATTATACTGAGACAATACTTCGTCGTTGACATAGTTTAAGAAGTTAGTTTTCAGAATAACTTTTCTGATCAAGTCAAAATGCTTCAGAATGAAGACTGTCATCACTTATTACTTCAATTCTTCAAAGATTGTCTAATAAATCTTTGTTCATTCAAAGAAATGATCTTTTTGAGTCAGTTTTATTATGAATTGAGTGATCTTTGAACAGTTTTTTATGAATCGTTGATAAAAATTGCAGAAGTCAATGAAGATCTGCATGTGAGTTAATGATCGAGACACTTTTCAATCTTGAATCACATCTACTTTTCAAGAATTCATTTGCAAATCATTGATGAATATTAATAGTTTAAGAAATGAGATTTTCTGAATCTTGAATTTGCACTTGTCAATGTTTATCTGTAGATTGACTTCATGAAGCTTCTTTAGCACTTCTTTCACATGAGTTTTATGTTCTTTCAATGTTTTACTGTAAATGAGAATATCATTCAAGTATATCTGACAGAATTTATGCAGACAGTTGAATAATACATCATTGATATAGTGCTGAAAGAAAGCAGATTCATTGATCAATTCAAAGAGCATTACTTTATACTTGTAAATTTTGAAGAAAGTAATAAAAGTAGTTAAATCTTCGCTTTCTGAACTCATATGCAGTTTATTGAACGTGATGATAATGTTAAGTCAAGTCAGATACTTACTGTCTTGAATTCAAGCTAGTACTTCGTCTATCAAGAGTATTGAATAACGATTTCTTTTGATCAGAGCATTCAGTTTTCAATAGTTCATGCAAAAGCAAAGACTATCATTTTTCTTTTCAGCAAACAGTATTGATGAAGCAAAAGAAGCTTTGCTGAGTGTGATAAACTTCTTCTTCAAATTCTCTTCTAAATACTCTTTGATCTTCTGCAACTTGTAGCTCAATATGAGATACAATCAACTTTTAAAAGATTATCTCTCTTCTTCTAATTTAATCTTATGATCATATGATCAATGCAGAGACAACTGCGTTGTCTTTTCTTTATTAAAAACATTCAGAAAGTCATGATAAACTATCAAAAACTTCTTTTTCAGTTCATTTAATGACATGACAGAAATCATTTTATTCAGTTTCGCGAAATCTTGAACTGAGTTTAGCGCTTTGTTGATTTCACTAATGATCAAGAAAAAGATCTTGATCTTCTTATTCTTGACTAAAGTTTAATATGCAGCAACTTCAATCATAACAATATTGACGAGTTTCTTTGTCTCAGTTGACTGAAAGAAGCAAAGTTGATCGAAGTCAACTTAAGTGCTTTGCTTTGCTATGAGAGCAGATTCAATGAATCAAGCGAATTTAATGAATTTATTCACTGATTTCTAATTCATGAATCTCTTCAAGATGATCATTGATGTAACAATTAAGTTCAAGTTTTTTCATTTCATTTTGCAGATTTCGTTTAATTTAAATCTGTGAAATGCTGATTAACTGCTTGCTTTTGAAACAACAGATTTTGATGTTCAAATCTTCAACAATGATATTAATCAATTGTTTGCAGAATTTATCAACATTTGATTTTTTTTCAATTAAAGATTTTCAATGATTATCTTATGTTGATCTAAATAAGTTATCAATAGAAACATCATTTCATTCTTGTATTCTTGTATCATGATCAATGTATACAGAGCGTATGTAATTGACTTTTAATCAAAGATTTTATCATATGATTAAATCAACTTTGATTTTAACAGCAATATTAATTGAATATCAAAGCATTCACATAGCTCTGACATCAAAGATTCATCAATGAAAGTCATGTCAATGACTTCAGTATTTATCAGAACGAAGAATTTGAATATCTTTTCTAAACTATTCAAGATGATGTCAATAAACTGATCGCGTCAAGTCAAGTACTTGACTCGTTAAGACTTGATTCAAGTCAGAATTCTTGACTCAAGTATTTGAGTTGAGTTAAGATGTTCAACTTAAGTATTTAAGTTGAGTCAGAGAATTGAAATCAAGTATTGACTTGAAATTTTCGATTCGACTCGTCAAGACATGAAGATAAATAGATAGATGTTTTATTATGACTTTCTATTATGACTCTTTATCAAATAGTCTTCATGTTTCTTTATCATGACTTCTCTTCATGACTTTTCTTCATGACTCTCTATCAAACAGTCTTCATAGTTTTTCGTCATGACTCTCTATCATAGTTTTCTATCAAAGTTCTCTATCAAATGATCTCTATGTTTCTCTTCATGTTTTTCTTTATGACTTTCTATCAAAAAGATAATGCAAAAAGGTAATGCAAAGGTGAAAAACCGGAAAAATTTCTATATTTAGCTCTCTTGACGTCATTTTCTATTTCTTGATGAGTCAAGTTGAGAATTTGAATTGAGTATCAATTTAAGATCAATATCAGATTGAATCAGAATGTTGAAATCGAGTATTTGAGTCAAGTCAGAAGATTGATATTAAGTACTTGAGTTGAGTCAGAAGATTGATATTGAAACTTGACTTGATGATCAGTTTAAATGTCAACAGTGAACGACTTGAAATTAAATGAATCATCAGACATGCTGATGAAGCAAAATATGAGTATATCGCTCTCAGTCACTACTTTGACGAAGACAGATCATTTTTCAAATTCGCTGCAATTTCATGCATTTAAGCTGATTCAAGATAGTTACATGCTTTATGTTTTGACTTTTTGCATTTGAAGCAAAGTTCTTTTTTAAACAACTTCTCTCTAGCAGAATCAACGTTCAATATTCTGAGTTTCTTTCATGCAAAGATTGAAGCTGAGATTGCAGTTGTGATCATCATTAAGATGTTAGCAATAAAGCGAGCGACTTGAGTCATTGATGTCTTGAGAACTGTTCAAGCATTCAATTTCGTCAATTGAACGTCAATTTGCATGCAGATGTTGACAAATTCATTCAAATTCATAGTTTGTTTATTGATCATGACTCACTGAAAATCTGAGTTAATCTTATGCTGAAAATCATTTAGTAAAGTTTCATTATTGTACTTTAGTTTTGCACTAAGTCTCTGAAATTTCATTCAAAATTCATGAAAGAAGATCTTGTTTTAATACAGCTTCAAGAACTGTTGTTGAGTTGTGTGATGTTAATTGAAATCATCATACATCTTATTTATGATCAACAGTATCTCTTCTGCTTCAAGAAATGAGTTCGTGATCATGTTTCTCATTCTGAATGCTATGTGTTTGATTGTTGTTTCACTGACTCAACTTTTCACATATGCAATCTTCATTTCTTCAATAGAAAAATAATTCTTGTTTATCTTCAGCTTGTTTTGCATTCAAAACAATCAATTATTCACATTCTGTCTTAAATCTTTGAACAAAGATGAGTCAGATAGCTTGATTGACTTCAAGAATTGATCTTTCAAAATCAAAGTGCTTAATCGACTTGATGTTGCTTCTAAATAATGTATAATCATGTTTTTTTCTTTATCTTTTTCTGTAAATGCATTCAAACAATGTTCAACGTTGTCTGCATAACTTTCAACTTAATGTTGATAGCTTTCAATTCAATATTGATCTTGTTGATGTCATTCAACATCTGAATCATGTCATTATGAATCTTGATTTCAATATCATGCTGTTAACATATGTACTTGATAAAGACAATGAGATCATCTGCTTCATAAGTGCTTATTCAAGCATTCAATTCAGTGCTGATGCTGATCTTGATCATTTCGTGATTGAAAAGTAACGCGTTCATATTCTTTTCTTCTGTATTCAACAACGCATTCGTATCTTCTTCTTCTGATGCTGTTCAATTCTGTGATAGAAGTGATTCTCTTTCAACATTTCGAAGTTCATAATGAGCAATGCTCACTGATTCTGATTCTGATTCTGTGCTTTTAATCATTGTGTGAGTAGAAAATTGCTGATCAAGATTCAACTGAAATTTCTGTTTTCAGTTTTAAAACAACACATTCGTATTCTTCTGTTCTGATGATGAACTTAATAAAGAGTTAGTTTAAAGTAACGCGTTCATGTTTTTCTGTTCTGTTCTAGAAATTTCTTGATTTCTAATGAGTCTTCTGAACTCAATTTTCAAGTTTCAATTCTGTTTCAAGTTTAAATGATGTAACTTGTTTTTATATCGTTTACATGTCAATAGCAAGATTGATGAGCTTTGAACTAATGTTATGAGTCTGCATAGAGTGAATCATATGAGTGTATTCTAACTAGAAGTTCAAAGCTGAAGAAGAAAGAAGATGCAACACGTCATGAGTTTTACTCACGAAGACACGCTAGATCGCTAGCGTGTCAACATCAGCTCTATACTAATTTATGATAGTTTGACATGATTTATGTTAGACTAACTCGAAGTGCATGATTGCAACAGTTTCATGTTCAGAAAATCATCTTTTTAAAACTTTTGATGTCAATCAAGAGACTTAAGATAAATTCATGAAAGATACAAGCAGTAGTTGATTGATTTACACTCAATAATTTCATTCAGATGCAGTTCTTCATTAACTTCTGTAATTTCTATCAATGATTCATCAAGAACTTTTCGAAAATTGTTCATTCAATGATTCAACTTACTCAAAAGAAAATCATATTTAAATGAAATGAAGTTTGTCAAACTGCATTCAATCACATGAAAAGATGTATGATTGAGACTTTTATACTTTGTCACTTTGATCAGATTTGCGATTTCATTCTTGAAATTGACTCATTCAACTACGTCAATGATGAAGTTCTATTTCAATATGATGACAAAGATGTTCTACATTCAATTGTCTTCTATAGCAAGAACATGTCTTCTGCTGAATGCAACTACGAAATATATGATAAGAAACTGCTGATCATAATTTAAGCTTTTGAACATTGATGACTTGAACTGAAGCTGATCAACATTTCTATCAAGATGTTTATTGATCATCAAGCGCTCATCTCATTAATGAAAGACAAGAAGTTGAGTCAATGATAAATGCGTTGAGTTCAGAAACTAACTGACTTCAACTTCAAGATAATATATCAATCTGATAAACAGAACATTAAGATCAATTCATTAACTCATTAAACTGACTTCATGTTTAAAGATTTCAACAATGAACGTGTTTGATATCAAAGAACTACTATTCTAACTTTGAATTAAATGAAAATTGCTGATTTAAAGAAGAACATCAGTGAATTAATTTATAAGCAGATTCTTGAAACTAATGAGATTGATGAGAATTGTATGCTACTTTGCGAAGCAATAGCAAGAGACGAGACACAATATAAAGATATCAAATTGAAGAATTGTTGAATTCAGAATGAAATTTTATATCATGATTGTTAGAAATCGATCTAGAGTGAGTTATAGAAATGTCATTTAACTAATAGATAAATGCTAAGAAAGAAAAGTATGTACAGATAAGAACTTAAGTTCTTATATGTATTCTTCTCAGCTCTGTGCTAGACTTGAAAAAATTGATGTCTTACACATATGATGCAGAGTATCAATGACATCATTTTTAGATCAGATTTTCGCTAGATTTGATTAGAATGAAATCAGGCGAAGACTAAATGAAGAGTAGATGAAAACTAGAATCGTAACATTATTCTCTTCTTTTGACTATTCATGTTTGCATGAATGTTATTTCTTAGTGCGCTTTTCTTGAATATTTGATATGAAAGTCATCAATTATCTCTTGAGCATTCATAAATTCGTTGTCGTCAACGTTATATCAGTTGAGATCATTGTCATAACTCTTTCATTTGATTCAATATTAAAGTTGTCTTTGATATCATCAGAAGTTCAATATATCGTTGATTTTTCATTTGTCTTCATCGTTTATCACTATTAATCTTGAAGATTCATTCTTCTGATCAGACAGAAAATCATTAACAATGAGATGAAGAAGCTTTGAATAAAATACATCATGTATATGCATAGTATCTGATAGTTTCAATTTATAGAAGAAGTCAACAAAGTTTGTGATCTGAAAAGAGTCAAGCATCTTGTCATTCAATTTCTTGAAGAGTTTCGCTGTAATGATGTTTCATTCATTCAGAAACATCTTTGATTCAATCTCATAATTGATCTTCTTTCTATGCTTGTTAGCTTGATTCATCATTTGTTCTCGTGTTTTGATCAGAGCTTCGCGAGCGAAGATCAATGTTTTATTCATGTGATTGAATATATCTTTGACTCAAGCAATCTGCAGATGTTCGCGAATGCTTTCATACTTGATGATGTCAGAGTTGAAACTCATACAAGAGTGAAAGTTCTTGTTCATGAAGAAGAAGATCAAGAAAATGATTGAAAACAAGACATTATTGTTGACAAACTTGATCATGAGTAATCACTTAAATCAGTCGTTTTGCATGTATGAACAGAAGAAACAAAAATATCGCTTGACATTCTGATTAATTCGTTTGCTTTGATCATTGATCTGAGAGTGATAAATGATGAATAATCAAAGAGAAATGTTCAGTCGTTTGCAAAGAGACTTTCAAAGAATGAAGATGAATTGAGAATCTCGATCGAATACAATGAAGCTTGATAAATCGTGAGTTCAATATACTCATTGAAGCAACATTTCAGCTGTCTTTTCAACTGTGATATTTTTATCATCAATGATGCAAGAAATATAATGTCTTTCTTTCAACAATTTGCAAATGACAGTCAGAATAGCGTTGTAGTCATACAAATCAAATAAATTGATAATAAAGTTCATGACTATGTTCTGTCATCGCTATTCAGATATAAATAGAGATTGAAGCAAGTCATTTGATTTATTTCTTGATGTCTTTGAACATTGACATACATAGCAGTTTTAAATATATCGATCTATCATTTTTCGCATAAAAGATCAATAGTAATTTCGCTTTATGACTTTCACAGTTCTAAGAATATCAGATTGATCAACTGATGATTAATCATGTATCTCACGAATCAGATTCATTTGTAGAAGTTCGTTGAACGAAATTCATAACTGACTATCATGATACAAGATTTCATTCTGAGTTCAACAATTCTTCAATTTGATATCTTCATATTGTGTCTCGTCTCTTGCTATTGCTTCGCGAAGTAGCATACAATTCTCATCGATTTCATTAGTCTCAAGAATCTGTTTATAGATTGATTCACTGATGTTCTTCTTTAAATCAGCAATTTTCATTCAATTTGAAGTCAGAATAGTGATTCATTGATAACAAACATGCTCATCTTCTGAATCTTTAAACATGACATCAGCTTAACGAGTTAATGCATTGATCTTGATGTTTTGTTTGTCAGATCAATACATTATTCTAAAGTTAAAGTCAATGAGCTTCTGAACTCAGCGCATTTGATGTCTGCTCAGCTCTTTATCTTTCATCAACGAAATGAGCGCTTGATGATCGATGAACATCTTGATAGAAATGTCAGTTAACTTCAGTTTGAATCATCAGTGTTTAAATGCTTGAATGATGATCAGAAGTTTTTTATCATATATTTCGTAGTTGCATTCAGCAAAAAACATGTTCTTGCTATAAAAGACAATTGAATGTAGTACTTCTTCATCATCATATTGAGAAAGAACTTCATCATTGATGTAGTTGAATAAGTTAATTTTGAGAATAGTCTCACAAGTTTGATCAAAGTGATGTAGTATAGAAGTCTTGATCATATATCTCTTCATATGATTGAAGACAATTTGACAGACTTCATTTCATTCAAATATAATCTTCTTTTGAATGAGTTGAATCATTGAATGAACAATCTTCGAAAAGTTCTTGATAAAGCGTTGATAGAAATTGCAGAAGTCAATGAAGAACTGCATCTGAGTGAGATTATTGAATGTAGATCAATCAACAACTGCTTGCATCTTTCGTGAATTCATCTTAAGTTTCTTGATTGACATCAAAAATTCTAAAAAGATGATTTTCTGAACATGAAACTTGCATTTATTGATGTTTATCTGTAGATCAGCTTCTTGTAGTTTATTCAAGATCAATTATACATGTTGCTTGTGTTTCTTCAAGATCTTGCTGTAAATGATAATGTTATTTAGATAAATCTGACAAAACTGATGTAAATATTTGAACAACACGTCGTTCATATAATGTTGATAGAACGTTGATTCATTGATTAATTCAAAGAGCATTACATGATATTTGTATAAGTTGAAGAAGATAATAAAGATAGTCAAATCTTCGTTATCTGAATGCATGTGTAGTTTATTGAACGCGACAATGATGTTCAATCAAGTCAGATATTTGCTTTCTTGTATATGAGCGAGAGTCTCATTTATTAATGACAAGAAATAACGATTTCGTTTGATCAAAGCATTGAGCTTTCTGTAATCAACATAGAAACGCAGACTATCATCTTTCTTTTCAATGAACAAGATGAGCGAGATGTATGATGCAAAGCTGAAGAAAATGAATTCTTTGTTCAAATGTTTAATCAGATACTTCTTTATCTTCTGAAGCTTGTGATTGAACATCTGATATAGTCTGCTTCGAGAGAGTGTTTCTTCATTGATCAACTCAATTTTGTGATCATAGAAACGATGCAATGATAGCTGATTGATCATTGCTCAATCGAAGATGTCTAGATAGTCGTGATATTCAGAGAGAAGCTTGACTTTGACTTGCTCAAGAGCTTCAGCGTGAGAAAGCTCATGCAGATTCACTTCTTCAGACTTGTTTTCAACTGTAGTTATGAGTCGATTGATTTTCAAGATGATAACAGCAAAGATCTTGACATCTGATTGTTTAACTAACATTCTATATGTTGCTGTCTCTATCATTGCTATGTTTGTTGAACCTGACGTTGATTTAGAAATTTTGACGTTAGTTAAAGCTGCGTCACATGATTTTAACTGTTCAATTAGTTTAACTGACTTCTCATTGAACTGATTGAAAGAGAGTGATTTCAGACTGAATTGAGAGATAGTGAAAAATCTCTTCAATATATGAGTAAAAGTCAAACTCTTTTGCTTCGTGATTATCTTGTTGCTTGTGAGTAGAACAATTGATTTCAAATTGAGAATGAAATTTGAAAATCGAAGAAAATTGATTTGCATATCAATTACTAGATTGATTTTGTTCATTCATGTTTTTTCAAGAATTATTTGATTTTAATCTAATTGAGTGATCAACATAAAAGCTGTGTCAATCGTATGATCTTGAACAGTCAGATTCAAATAAATGACATGAGTAATGAGTTTTTTAACATAATGATCATCAAATTCTTGAATTGACTTCGCTTTGATCAAAGTCAAAGACTTGATTTGCAACTGATCACAAACAATCTGCGCGATCACTTCATTAATAAATGAATAGTCAGCAGCTTCAATGTCAATTAATGACTTCAATGAGTAACTAATTTCATTGCTAGAAAGTACACATTTAATAGTCAAAGATTCAGAAGCAAAAGAATCATTTGACATGCTTATCATTGAAGAAATTAACATCTTTTTCATCACGTCTTTGATGAAAGTCTCTAGTTTTTTGCCTCGCTATCTTTGAAAGAAGACATTTTCTCATTCTTCTTATTCTTTGAAATGACAATTTCATGTAGATGAAGAGTGAATGCACAAGATGCAGAAATGTTAATCTTGTTCTGAGAGCAATTCTTAAACAAATGACTCGAAGTCTTGCAAGTATAGCAGATGATAGATGATTTTACTGACTTAAAGATAGAAGAGAGAATAGACTTAACATAATCAATTATCGAAGTTGTCACTAACAATGAAGTAGCAATGCATTTATCAGGTACGACAGTGACTTTGACAATGACAGTGCAAAGCTGACTGCGTAGCTGATAGTTAACTCGCTGTTTATTATTCACATCTTAAAGAAAGATTTTTAAGCGAGTGAGCGAAGTAAAATTCTCTGAACAGACTGATAAAGCGTTCTGCAAGCGATTATTGATTTTATTCTGAAGATCATTTATCAGAGTGCAATCGTTGTATTTAAGATAGCTGAATAGCTTCATAAAGTTGAAGTAAAAGACATTGAAAGACTTTTCTGCTTGTCTCAGAACGTTGTACTTGCAACGACACTTTCGATTTCTATTCAGTTCATCGTATATTTCTTTCAGATGCTCAAATAGCTTGTTGATTGAGATATATAAATGCAAAGCATCATGTTAACATCAAGAAAAAATGTACTCAGTAGCATCATCTTCTAGTTTAGATATCACATAAACAATACAAATATTCTCATTATCAAAGTGATTAACATTTGTCTGAAGCTTGTCATTTATCTTGACTTTTCAGCTGTTTCATGTTGATTTATCTTCATCAATGAATATAGATGAGTTCAAAAACTTGAAGAACTTGTGATGATCATTGTTGAATAAAGTAAATGACTTTCATCAAGTATAGTTCTTGATAGAAGCTTGAGATTTTGTAGACTATTGAGATCAAGATTGATTTGCTGAACGCTGTTTCTTTTTTAGACTCAAGACTTTCTCTCATAGTTTGATGATAGTCTCTTCTTGAGTGTCTATTATTGTTTGATTGATCTCTAGCTCATCAAGTCTCTTGATGTGATTGACTTGAACATTGATTCATTGCTTGTTGAGTTTCAAAGTCAGATCTCATTGATCTTTTAGCTCAATCAGCATCTTGATGATCTCATCTGACTGATCAATAGTTCATTGACGAAGTTGTTGACTCATGTTTGTCATGATTCTAGTCTTGTCAGACTCAGTCTTCTAGTCTTGTCAGATTTATTCTCGCTTCGTCATCTTGACTAGTTTCTATTGAGTTTAGCGTTAACTAAGAAACACACATATGTAGTCAGCTTCTTTTCTGTAGCTATCTTTCTTTCTTAGCATTTATCTTCTAGTTAAATGACACTTTTATTCAACTCGCTTTAGACAGATCTCTAACATTAGATAAATGCTCATCAACTACTTTGCTATCAATGAATAAATGATATGAAACAATCTATTCAGTAAGAAAAATTTGCAAGAGATTCTTCAAATTTGCATCATCATTTTAGATTGCAAGAGATTCTTCGATTCTACACTCATTTTCATCATTCTATTCGCAAGAGATTCTTTGAATAAAGCACTCAATTATTACCTGAAATTCACAAGAAATTCTTTGAATTTTCACTCATCAAAAAACATCAATCTCTCATTTATTCTTATCTCAACAACTTTTATCTTCTCTCATCATGATACGAGATGTCAAGTCAGTTGAGCTCAGAATAACTCATCTGCTTAAAAGCATTGTCAGTAGAAGAGTTTCACTTCTACTTATCAATGCTTCAGTTGAAGCTGAGAAAGCTGTCACTTCATGAAACATAAACATCAAAGAACAACTGCTTCATTGAGTCAGCAATTAATTCAATGAAGTCATCAATATGCTGAACGAGTTTCGAAGTCAGCGAGACTTGACTTTACAACTCAATGAACACTGACTTCTTGTACAAGATGATCACAAAAAAAGAGCAAAACAACTAAAAGTTGCTTTTGACAAAAATGATGAGCTAGAGAAAAAGATCAATCAGTTACAAGGTGATCAATTGAACTTCAGAGTGAAACAACATCAAGCTGATCAATCTATGTCTCATCAAGATACTCAGTCAGCTGAGCAACGAGTCAATCAGAAAGAAGCTCACTTTCAACGAGAATCTTCTACTCTATCTGATAACGAAAACAGAAACAATCATCACAAGTTCATTAAGCTTTTGAATTCACTCATCTTTATTGAAACAAATGACTCTATCTGAAAGACATGAAACATCAAAATAGCTGACAAGCTCAATGTCAACGCGAATCATTACTCTACTGAAAAGATTCGTATTGTCTATGTGATTTTCAGTCTAGAAGACGATGCTGATCAGCAAATTTATGCAAAGCATCATGTTGAAGCTTTCTCATTCTATCAGTCACTATCAGAGCTACTGAAACATCTGAAAGAAATTTACGAAGATCAGAATTTGATTTGAAAGTGTCGTTGCAAATATGTTGCTCTGAAGCAGCTCAACAAGTCTTTCAGCTCTTTCTATTCAGAATTCACTAGAATATTCAGCTTTCTGAACTACGATGATATCACTCTGATGAACGACATTCAGAATAAAATCAACAATCATCTTCAGAACGCATTGTCAGTTTGTCTCATAGAGTTTAACTCACTTGATAAGCTCAAGATCTTTCTTCAAAATGTGAATAAAAAACAACAAGTCAATTATCAGCTACGTGATGAGCAATGAACAGTCAAATCAATAGCAGCTTCGAAAAAACGTTTTGTTTTTTCGTTGACATCAGCTTCAGTCTCAACTACTAGCTATGTTTGATTCATTACTTTTTTCTTTCTCGAATCTGAATGATCAAGAATGTCAATCATCTGCTTCAACTGCAAAGTATTGAGTCGTCTTTCAAAGAATTGCTCTCAGCTGAAGACTAGTACTTTGACATCTCATGCATTCACTTCTCGTCTCAATGAGATCATCATGTCAAAAGAAGAGAAGAAATTATTTACAGAAAAATCAAAGAATGAGACAAAAAACTAGTGACTTTCATCAAAGATGTGATGAAAGATGTGTTAATTTCTTCAACAATGAGTTCATCAAATAATTTCTTTGTCTTGAAATCTTTAACTACTGAATGTGTACTATCTAGTGATGAAATTAGTTACTCATTAAAGTCATTGATTGACACTGAAGCAGCTGACTATTCGTTCATTAATGAATTAATCGCGCAGAATGTTTGTGATCATTTGCAAATTGAATCGTTATTTTTAATCAAGCTCAAGTCAATAAGAGAATTCGATGATTATTATACAAAAAAGCTCATTACTCATGCAATTTATTTGAATCTAACTGTTCAAGATTATATGAAACGTTTCATTTCTATGCTGATTACTCGATTGAGTCAGCATCAGATGATTCTTGAAAAAACATGAATGAATAAGATCGAGATAACGATTGATATGAGAGACGATCGTCTTCAATTTTCTGATTCAAAGACTCATATTGATGCTAGCTTGATCTTTCTTTCTGTCATCAAGAAAATCATGATAGAACAGAAGAGTTCGATTTCTACTCAAATACTAAAGAGATTTATCTCTTCTGTTATCACTCAACTCAGCAAGAAGTCATCTTCATTCAGTAAAATTGTGAAATCATCTAATTCAGTCAACTTCGCTTCGTCTATCGATTCAATGAACATAGCAATAATAGAGACTGCAGCATATAAATCACTAGTCAAACGATTGAATGTGACTACTTTTGCAATTATCATCACGAAAATTGATCGACTTTTAAAAACAGCTAGAAATAAACTCGAAGATGTAAATCTACAAGAGTTTTCACACGAAGAGATCTTGAAAGAAGTCAAAGCTAAGCTTTCTTCGAAATATCATGACTATCTAGTGTTGAGATCATGTCTAGATCATTCAATCAAAGAGACTCAAGACTGATATGTATGTATTGCTCTTTAGAGATAGTTATAACAAGACATTAAGAATACAGAAGAAAAAGAGTGCAAGCTCTTCTATAAATAATGACTTGAGACTGCGCTAGACTTGATACAGATGTGATATAATATGTCAGATGTGTTTGTTTAAAAGAATGATGAAAGAGATGAATGAAGAAAGTGCTGAACAACAAGAAGAAGTGCTGAGAATGACTTGAAGAAATGCGCTAGATTCAAACTAGACATAGCATCATGACTTGTTTTAATCAAATTGATTAAAGTTAGATCTGAATTCTGATCAATTCAGACATGTTTGTAACATTACTTTCTTCTTCAAACATTCATGTTTGCATGAATAGAAAAGAAATAAAAGCAAAAAATTCATCGTGTTTTCAATTTAGTGCGACTTATTTGAATATAGCTTGTGAAATTCATTCAGAACTTTCTTCGAGTCATTGAATTTCTCTTTATTGACATAGTATCATTCATCATCATGATCTATCTTGATTCATTTGATGTTGTATTGTAATCTTTCTTTATATCATCTGAAGTTCAATATATCATCTACTTTTCAGTGCTTTTCATTCTCTTCAATGATCATTGATTTAAAGAGTTCAGAGTGTTGTTTTGATAGAAAATCATTAAATGAAGATTGTAAATACTTTAAGCTGAATACTGAATATATATGCTTCATGCTTCTAGATAGCTGAAGACGATAGAAGATCTCAACTTTGACTGTGATTGAATAGATATCAAGCTGCTTATCTTTCAAATCTTTGCATGATCTAGTGATTTTGATGTTCTCGAAGACTAATCAAACTTGATCATTTACTTCATAGATGACGTTTCGTCTATGCTTGTTTATCTGAGCTTCAATGATCTGCTTGATCTTTTTCAATTGTTGATGATCAAAGATAAGAAGTTCGCTCATTCAAGTGATAATGTCATTGATCTTTCTAGTTTTAATACGTTGATGAGTCATTTCATAATCAGTTGTATCTGAATTGAAACTCATTCAAGAGTGAAAGTCTTTATTGAAGTAGAAAGAAATCATTGAGATAGTCAAGAATGTATTGAAATTGTCACTGAATTTCATCATTGAAAGTCATTTAACTCAGTCATTCTGCATGTAATTGCAGTAGATTTGAAGTTTGCATTCAACATCTTGATTAGCTTGTTTCAACTGATCATCAATCTCTGAATAATAAACTGTTAATAAATTGACTTTGATTTTCAGTCGTTTACAAAGACTTTGTCACATGATCAATATAAACTGAGAGTCTCTATTTGAAACGATAGAACTGAGTAAATCATGAAGTCGATAAACATTTCATAGCATGATTCATACTGTTTCTTCGATTGAGATGTCATCGTCTTCTCAATGATAGAAAACATAGTGACGTTCTTTGAAGAGACGATATATGATCATGCAAATGACGTTATAGTTTTTCGATAGAGATAGCTCAGTGATGAAGTTCATAGCTATATCTTGTCAACACTGCTGAGAAATTGATAGAGACTGAAGCAAATTATTTGTATCATCTCAAGATGCTTTGCTTCGCTGATAAATATGACAGTTTCAAATGTATTGTTGAATAGTTGCTCAATGATCTGATCAATAGTAAAAGCGTTGAACTAGATCAATCATTCATTTAATGTCAGAGTGCAAGATTGATGATTGATCATGAATCTTTCAAAGCAATTTTGTATGCATTTGTTTCAACATTCATAATAGACTCTTTTTGAATAAAATGTTGTCAATGATTTGACAGTTTTTTAGCTTCATGTCATGAAGCTTCAGTTCATCTTTGTTTATAGCTTGTCAATACTCATTGCATAGTTCATTCTTCTGATTAACTAGACGTACGCGTTGATAAAGATTAATCTCATACTCAGATTCGATTTTGAACTTGATTGATAAAACGTTTATTTGATTCAAGATCAGTATAGTTTGAAAACAATCATTCATGTCTTTAGCTGATTCAGAACTATTGATCATTGACATTTTAGTTAAAGCATCGACTTTGATGTTTATTTTGCCTGATCAAAAGATAATCTGAAAGTTAAACTTTGATAGAATATTCAGATAGTTTGCTTGTTGTCAAGTCAGCTGTTTGTTTTTCATAAAGATCTTCAAAGTCTGATGATCAGTAAACATCTGAATAAATAGCTCAGTATCTTCTAGTTCAAGTCGTCAGTGTTCAAAGCATTGAATGATAGCTAGTAATTTCTTGTCATAGATGTGATAATTGCATTCAGCTGAAATCATGCTCTTGCTATAGAAGACTATTGAGTGAAGCATATTCTCATCATTGTACTGAGATAGTATGTCGTCTTTTACATAGTTGAATGTATTGATTTTCAAAATAGCTTGATGTTTGACATTTAAATGACGTAGAACTGAGATTGAGCTGATCTGCTTCTTTAGATTGTCAAAGACTTTGATGCAGACTTCGTTTCAAACAAAAGACGTGTCTTTTTGAGTCAGCTGAGTGAATGACTTGACTAGTTTCAAAAAGTTCTTGATGAAGCATCAATAGAAATTGATGAAGTCAACGAAGTCTTGTATCTCTTTTAGATTAGTAGATGTAGCTCAATTGACTATAGCTTTCACTTTGATAGAGTTCATGCAAAGATCTTGTTCTGATACTATGACTTCTAAAAAGACTGTTTCTTCTACGTTGAATTTGCACTTTCGAATATCTATCTGCAGATCAGCGTCTCGTAGATGATCTAGTATCATCTTGACATGTTGTCTATGCTTCTTTTGAGTCTTGCTGTATATGAGAATGTCGTCTAAATAATCTTGACAGAAGTCATTTAGAAAGTCTCATAGAACATCATTTATATATTGCTGAAACAAGATTGAATCGTTTGTTAATTCAAATGATAGAATCTTTGATTTGTACGCTTCTAGAGCGATAATGAAGATCATATAGTTCTCACTATCGAGATGCATACGAAGTTTGTTGAAAGCGAAAATTATATTCAGTCGAGTCAGATGCTTGCAGTCAACAATTTTGTCAATCATCTCATTTATGAACGATAGAGAGTAGCGATTTCTTTTGATAATGACATTGAGCTTTTGATAGTCGATGCAGAAGTGAAAATCATCATTGATCTTCAGAGTGAATAAAACGAGTGAGAAATATGAGATCTTGCTAGAAGTAATAAAACTCTTTGACAGATTTTCATTCAGATATTTCTTGATCTTCTGAAGCTTGTAAAGTGACATTCAATAAGCTCAACATCTAGAAGAAGTGAAATCGTTAGTGAGCTCTATCTTATGATTATATGAACGATGAGATGATAGCTTATTGACTTGAGCTCAATCAAACACGTCAAGAAAATTCTGATATTTTGAAGATAGCTTGACTTTGATGTCTTCTAAATTTTGAGCTGATACATCGATGAAAGCGACGTCTAGAACGTTCAGTTTGCATTGAGTGTTGTAGACTATTTCTCTATCAATATCTTCAATCGACATAGCGAAAATCTCGATGCAATTCTTCTTTGATTATTTAATCAGTGCATGAAAAGATGCAGTCTTCACACTGAACATAAAAAAGTTCTTTTTCGAAGCAGTAGAAGTGAGTCGTTGAAGCACTTTGAAGACTGAACTGATAGAAGAATTTGATGATCATGATCATTTTGAGTGTGAAGCTCTGACTGACATCAAAAAAACAGAAATGAAAGTTTCTAATTGATTCAAAAAAACGATGACATCATTTCGCATATCTAGTAGTATTTCATTTTTATTCATTCAGAGCTTTTCTAATATGACGTCATAATAATTTATATCAGCTATTAACATTGAAACAGTCAATTTCTTATGACTTTCGACTGTGAGATTAAGTAGAATTTTATGAATAATGATCTTCTTTGTCAGCTTTTCGTCATATTCTCTTATTAACTTCTCTTTAGCTAGTCGTATGAGTTGAATTTCGAGCTTCTGACATATTTGATCGACTAGCTTTGTATGAATCAAGATGTAGATCGTCAAGTCACTATCTATCAGAGATCGTAGCTTGAAGAATTCGTCTTGCGAGAATAGAGTGACATTGACTAGAAATGACTTTTCGAAGTAGTTCTCTTCAATAGGTAAAATTTCGTCGATTAGATTGCACAAAGAAATGATCTCTATCTCTTTGATGATTTTGAAAAAGATGATTAGTTTTTTGAATCAGACTCTGAATTGAAGTTTGAAGAATGATCAAACTCGTCATTTAATGCGTTAATTCTGAAAGATCTATTCAAGCACTCTTTAGAAGTATGATCAGACTTATGACATAGAAAGCAGTTTTTGATTAGTAAGTCATTTTCTTTGACGTTAGTCAAAACAGCGCTGCGTGATTTTGACTAATCAGTCATCTTCATTTCTATGATTCTACAAGTAGCTTTGACTGATTCTTCAGTGAAGATGATCTGTTTAGTTGTTTGAGCTTTGATCATTACTTCTCTATTCTTGATCTCTTGAATAGCTCGTTGATCGTTATTCAATTGAATGAGGTAGAAATGAATTTCTTTCAGAGTACTGAGTTGAATCAATTGAGTTACTCAAGCGAATTGAAGTTGAAGATTTATTTTATTCTTTAAATCGATGATCAGCTGTTTTTCTTGATAGTCTAAATAGAAGAATAATCGTTGAAATTGAGTATAAAACTCGCTAAATTTCTTCTGTTCTTGAATCAAGTTGTAGTATTTTCTACGAAAGTTGACTTCTTTATCTGAATCATCGAACAACTGAGCTAACTCTTTCAAAAGCTCATCGACGATCTTGTATGAATTGAAACAGTCACGTTCACGTCTTGACTGAGTGATCTCAGCTGCATCATCGAATAATCTGAAATGTACATAGCTCAGCTTGACTCGTTCACTTGAAAAGAGATCGACGTTGATTTCTAGCTTGTTCTGAACTTTTTCATATCAATTCTTTCAGATAGAGTTCTTTTCATCAGTGAACAACGAAGAATCAAGTATTTTCTAAAATCTAGAACGCTCAGAGTAGATTGACGATGACGAGATAATCTCTCTAGCTTGTAGTCTAGCTTTCAGCTCTTTGCATCGTTTCTTCAAAGCTTTCATAGTCATAGAAGATGTTATGATTTCAGCGAATGAGTCATTATCTTCAACAATGAAGAATGAAGCTTTGAAACACTCTTTAAAGAGACGAGACATGATGAAGAAGAAAGAAGAGATTGAATTGAACGAGTGTTTTAAAAGAAAGAAATCGAGCGAAGAATGATGCTCAACAATAGAAGATGAAGTCATTTTTGTTGTTTGATTTGAGAATTGATTGATTCTCTTGATCGATTTGATTCTCTAGCAATCAATGAAGATTCTTTATCGCTGATTCTATTAATCGAGATGAACGATGCGTACTTAATGAGCTGTAAGTCGTTTAGCAATTCAATCAGTCTCGCTGTTGATTCTATAGATCTTCTAGTGTTGTTCTGTCTTTCAATTACGTCAATCATCAGATAAACGAATTTCTTTAGACTCAATCTGTCTGAACGAGTATATTGAACGAGTAATGAGTATCTGTATCATATGATAAATGAGATTCTTAATGTAATGTTGAAATCGTGTCTAGATCATTCAATCAAAGAAGCTCGAGACTGATATGTATGTATTGCTCTTTAGAGATAGCTATAACAAGACATTAAGAATACAGAAGAGAAAGAGTGCGAGCTTTTTTATAAATAATGACTTGAGACTGCGCTAGACTCGATACAGATGTAATGTAATATGTCAGATGTGTTTATCTAAAAGAATGATGAAAGAAATGAATGAAGAAAGTGCTGAACAACGAGAAGAAGTGCTGAGAATGACTCAAAGAAATGCGCTAGGTTCAAACTAAACATAGCATCATGACTTGCTTTAATCAAATTGATTAGAGTTAGATCTGAACTCTGATTGATTCAGACATGTTCGCAACATCTAGACGTGTTTGATCGAGCTATGACTGATCAACTACTCTCTCATCATTTCTATGATCACAAAATCGAGTTGACAGACGAGAAAATGTTTTCTCGAAGTCATCTTTATCATATGTCTGACTATAAGCTTCAAAAGATGAAGAATTATCTGATTGAACATCTGAATAAGAACTTTATATCTTTCAGCTCAATCTTATACACTTCGCTCATACTATTCGTCGAAAAGAAAGATGATAGTCTGCGTTTCTGCATTGATTATAAAAAGCTCAATGCTTTGATCAAACGAGATCGCTATTCTCTATTCTTAATAGATGAAACTCTCGCTCGTATTCAAGATAGCAAGTATCTGATTCAATTAAATATAATAGTTGTCTTCAACAAACTACGCATGCATTTAAGAAGCGAAGATTTGACTATCTTTATTATCTTTTTTGACTTGTACAAATATCACGTGATGTTCTTCAAATTAATCAACGATTCGACTTTCTATCAACATTATATGAACGACGTGCTGTTTAATTATCTACATCAGTTTTGTCAAATTTATCTAGATGACATTATTATTTACAGCAAAACACTGAAGAAACATAAAAAACACGTATGACTAGTTCTACATAAACTACGAGAGATCAATCTACAGATGAATATAAACAAATGCAAGTTTCATGTTCAAGAGATCAGCTTTTTAAAACTATTGCTATTCATTGAGAAACTGAAGATGAACTCTCGAAAGATACAAGCAGTTGTCAAATGATTTACTTCTACAAATCTCACTTAGATGCAGTTCTTTATCAACTTTTGCAATTTCTATCGTCGCTTTATAAAGAACTTTTCAAAGATTGTTCAATCAATAATTCAACTCACTCAAAAAGAGATGATATTTGAATGAGATCACGCTTGTCAAACAATCTTTGATCATATGAAGAAATGAATGATTGAAGCATTTATTCTTCGTCATTTTGATCAGAATAAAGAGACTATTCTTGAAACAGACTCATTCAACTACGTTAACAATGACATACTTTCTCAGTATGATGACGAAGAAACATTGCATTCAATGATCTACTACAGCAAGAATCTGAGTCTCGCTGAGTGCAATTATGAGATTTATGACAAGAAGCTACTAGCAATCATTTGAGCATTTGAGCATTAATGATCTGAGCTGAAATTAACTGAGCTATCAATCAAGATGTTCATCAATCATCAAGCTCTGACGTCATTAATGAAGAATAAAGAGCTGAGTAAATGTCAGATGCGCTGAGTTCAAAAGCTCATTGACTTCAACTTCAAAATCATGTATTGCTCAGGCAAACAAAACATCAAAGTCGATGCATTGATTCATCAAGTCAATTCAGTTTCTAGAAGTCTTGAGAATGAATGATGTTGCTATCAGCGAACTACGATTCTGACGTTGAATCGAATGAAAATCGCTGATCTGAAGAAGAAAGAGAATGATGAATCAATTTATCAATTGATTTTAGAAGCTAATAGAATCAACGAGAATTATGTTCTACTTCATGAAGTTGTATCAAAAGATGAAACTCAATACAAAGATACTAAATTAAGAAATTGTTGAGTTCAGAACAAAATACTATATTAAGATAATCTTCTATAAGTTTTCTTCAATGAGCATCTTCAAATGAAGTTAATTCAAAAAGTTCATGATCAATCTTCTATTGATCATTTCGAAATTCTTAGAACGATGAAAGCAATAAGAAGATATTACTATTGACTCTAAATGCGAAAAACAATAAATAAATATATTTGAAACTGCTACATTTGTCAGCGATCAAAAGCTTCTCAAGATAAATTTAATGAATTATTACATTCTCTACTCATACTTGAACAGTAATGAAAGAACATAGTCATGAATTTCATCATCGATCTACTCTCTTCTGAAGACAAAAACATCATACTAACAGTGATATGTAAACTGTTAAAGAAATGACATTATATTTCTTGTTCTACTGATGATGAAGAAATCACAGCAGAAAAAACAGCTGAGCTAATGCTTCAATAAATATATTGAATACATGATTTACTCAATTTCATTGTTTTGAATCAAGACTCTCAATTTATCTTCATTCTATGAAAGTTTCTTTGCAAAAGACTGAGCATTAATCTTTAACTATTCACTGTTTATCATCTTTAAATCGATGATTAAAGTGAACGAGTCAATCAAAACGTTGAAAAATATCTTCAATTCTTCTGTTTGTACATGCAGAATGACTGAGCTAAGCTACTTATGATTGAGTTTGTTGACAATAATGCTCTGTTCTCAGTCATCTTTTCGACTTCTTTCTTTTTAAACAAAGACTTTCATTCTTGTATGAGCTTTGAACTTAATACAATTGAATATGAAAGCTTTCGTGAACGCTTGCAAGTGACTAAAGTCGAGAATATATCTGAACATATAAACAAGATCTTGACGTTTGCTCGCGAATCTCTAGTCAAAACAAGAAAACAAATGATTCAACAAGCTAATAAGCATAGAAAAGAAGTTGATTATGAGATTGAATCAAAGATGTTTCTGAACGAACGAAACATCATTACAGCGAGATCTTTCAAGAAGCTAGATGACAAAATGCTTGATTTCTTCATCAATCTAGATTTCATTGACTCGTCATATAAGTTGAAATTATCAGAGACTATGCATGTTCATGATGTATTTCACTCTGATCTGCTTTGTCTTGTCATCAACAATTTCTTATCTGATCAAAAGAATGAGTTCTTCAAGTCAATAGTGATAAACAACGAAGATGAATGAAAAATTGACGATATATTGAATTTTCGTTGATATCAAAGATGACTTCAGTATAGAGTTAAATGAAATGACTATGATAATGATCTCAATTAATACAACGCTGATGACGATGAATTTATGAACGCTCAGAAGATAGTTGATGATTTTCATATTCAATATTCAAACAAATCGCGCTAGAAGCACTTTCAACTATTCAGTCAATCAGAATTTAATGAGTCTGAGTCTGTGAAATCATGATTGAGCAATCAATTGAATTGAGCAGAAAATACATTCATGCAAACATGAATTGTTGAAGAGAGAAGATAATGTCATGATTCTAGTCTTGTCAGACTCAGTCTTTTAATCTTGTTAAATTTATTCTCGCTTCGTCATCTTGACTAGTCTCTATTAAGTCTAGCGTCGGCTGAGAAATACACATATGTAGTCAGCTTCTTTTCTGTAGCTATCTTTCTTTCTTAGCATTTATCTTCTAGTTAAATGACACTCATATTGACTCGCTTTATGCTGACTTCTAACAAAAGTCATTATACTCATCAATCATTCAAAGTTGCATGATGCAATTTTAACTAACATCAAAGACATTGATTTACAAGCTGAAATTTGTTTCATCAATCACAAATCAAATCATACTTTTAAAGAGTGCTCTGATCAATTAAAAGTTAATGCATTAGAAAATGACAAGTTTAATTAATTTACATTGAACTTTGAGTTCAATTCTGATTTAAAAAACTAACTATTTCTTTCAAAGTTATTAAAGAGATAAAAATCATATTTTTATGCAGTCAAATCAAAGTTCTATTGAAAGAAAACTATTTTAAAAGATCATTTCTGATCAATGTTTCTTTTATCTTTCAAAGCAATTCTTTCAATCTTCATTCTTTGATAAATAGTAATTTCATCATTTACATGCTGATACATAACAAGCTAGTCAATAAAGTATGTCAGAAACTTGAAATACAATTTATATTACTAGCAAAAGAGAAGTTAATATAAGATTATAATGAAAAGTTAGTAATAATAAATTCATACATTCTTGTGACATTAATTAAGTCAACTCATGAGAAACTCTATGCTATTTATATTGAGTGAGCAAAACTCTCTGAGATAGAAAATTACTCGCTGTTTATATGATTGCTTCATGCAGTTGAAACTATCATTATGTGACTTTGTATCAAATTAGTTCACGTTAATTGCATGTTAGAAAATGAGTGACTTAGTCACTTTAAATTGTTTCAGAAGCTTCGTTTTCATCATCATTCTTGCAGCTGCTTTGAGATTCTTCGTGATAGCAACAATTATTCAATAGTTTGAAAAGTTAACGTCTTGTAACATTCTTGATCGCAGATGCAATCAGTTTAAGCAGTGCATGAATACATGTTTCATCATCTGATGATTTCAATCGTAGTTGCATTGCATGCTATCTGCGTCTGAAACATTTCTGAAATGCAGATAAACATTCAAATCTATGCATTCAATTTTGATGTAAGTAATGAGAATGCTTTCAATCTTTTGAAGATCATTTCACATCTTTATTGTTTTGTTGAACAAATGCAATCTTTGTGTTGAGATGATGTGAACATTTGCGATGCATTTTCTATATTTTTCTCATCATTGCTTTCACTGACTTCTGTGAAACTGTGCTATTGCAATGCTGTCACTAGTTGAAATCGTTGCAGCAAGAGTTAATCACTTGCATTTTAATTATATTTTTGCATCTTCTTGAATTAAGTTGTTCAGAAGCATCACTTTCTTGATGACAAAAGAGCGAAAGATGATGCAATTGATACTCATCAGATGAGCATGTATCAGTTTGTATGTTTATCTGATTTTCTGTGTACAATTATTGACTTGATTGTGTAACGTGATCTTGTCTTGCAGCATGTTCAAATGAATATGCAGCGAGCTTGTATACATTTTTGCTTTCAGAGTTTCAATGCTTATTCTTTTGAATGTTTCTGCAATGTGATGCAGAGTCTGATTTTGTAGTGTTTCAAGTTTGCATTCTTTGTCTGACAGCTTTTTCTCTTTTTCTCGCTGATATCAAACTAATGCTTCAAATGCAATTTCTGATTTTATTACTGCTAAGTATATCTGTCTTGCTTTTGTGAAGATTGTCTTTCATGTAAAGACTTTGAGTCGATTAAGTGCTAGCATTCATGTGACGTGATTTGCTTTGATTTGACGAAGATGTGCATTTCATCGCAATTTCATGTTCAGTTGTACTTTCAGAACTTGCACGTCTGATTTTAACTTAATAATTGAGCTTTCTATTTGTATGCTAATCATCATGTCAAACTTCTTTGATTTTCTGATGAAGTGCATAAATTCATACTTTTCTGATGCAAATGTTGCATCATGAATGCAAGTTCATTTCATGCAGACGTTGTGCATTTTGCTCAATGTTCTGCAAATTTCTTCAATGAATCTATCATATGCTAAAATGTTAATGTCATTTACAAAGTTGAGCACTTTGATCTTAATTCTCAATGCTTTGCACTTCTCAATCAGACTTGCGTTAAAGAATAGAAAGAGAATCGATGAAATGAAAGATCTTTGCAATATGTTTGCATTTATCTTGTGCATGTCACTTATTTACTCATCAAATCTCAGCAATGTTTCTTGATTCTCAAGAAAGCTGCATGCTCATTCAATTATGTAGTCTGAAGTTCTTTTCATTTTCAGAATATGCAGAAGTCTGATGTGCAAGACTTGATTGAATGCTTCAATGATGTTTAAACTTAGCATGAACACTACATATTTGATTTTGCAGTCTCATACTGTGTGAATCTGATCTACTAGTAGATTTAATGTCAAGATCACAAATTGCTTTCATTTCACTCTCATTTGAGCATCAGATAGCATGTGATGAGTCTCAGCTATATCGCTCAGTCTTTTAGTCATGATCAACTTCAGAGCTTTGCTCATGATATCAAGTAAAGCAATGAATCAATATGTCTTTGAATCAATATAATTGCTCTTTTTCAATTTGCATAGTACTATCATTTGAGCTTTTTTGAACTGCTTCGAATGATATCTGTGTATTACACATGCGTTGAATAAACTCGTCAATATCAAGATCAGTTCTGCAAGATTTGTCTGCAACGCTCTGTTCAAAATGTCTGAGATATCTGATGCTTTGTCTGCTTTTACTCTTTTAATTGTCTGTCTCACTTCTTCTTCTGAAATGTGTAAGTCAAATGTCACTGTCAAAAGTATAAATGAGTCTGTGATGTTGTTGATATTTGTCTGAGAAAGTGAAGAAAAGAATTTTTCTCGCAATATCTCGATTTTTTTCTTAAACGTTGTTGTCATTTAATTAGTATCACTTTGCTTTAATGATGAAAACTGAGAAAGTTTTTTAAATAGCTGACTTTCAATTCTGACTCATTTTGCGAAGCGTCATATTGACTTAAATGCATCGCTCAACTCATGCATTTGTGATCTGAAATGTGCGCGCTTTGCTTGTTGAATGATCTTGTTTTTATGATCATTGTGTTTCAGATATTCATTTCACGCATCTAGTATGCTTTGTGTTTTTCATACAATTTGCAATCATCTTGATTTCATTACTATCTTTGAGCAGTTTGAATTTCAGAAGTTCTTTGCTTGACTTGATGACTTTGTCAAGAAAGTAAATTTCTCAATAATCTTTTGTAGTGTTTTGATAACTTTGCACACTCTTTCGTTTATCATTATCTTGTTGTTCAAAGAACGATTCAATGAAAGATGCATATGCAGATACGCGCTCAATGCTTCTATATTCATTTATTTTCATAATCATTAAGTTGAAGACTGTACTGAAGTTGTTTGTAAACATAGTTCTGTGACAATTGAAAGATGATTCAATTCTTGATGCAGATCAATACATACTTTGCACTTGCATGTCATGAACTGTATTTTCTTGCTGCTAAAGACTAAATCAATAGTTGTAAATTGATTGTGAGTCTTGCGAGTAATTGTGTCTGATTTCAGCAATAATTTCAGCTTAACATTAATAATGATGTCAAGTAAACTGTTGATCACTGCATGTTGAGTGAAACATCTTTATTTCTCTCAATGAAAGTGATGTAGATTGAAATCTTTCATGATCAGTTGTTTGCAGTCATCTTTGAGTAGCTCGCTTAAACGAGAAATGATTAAAAATCTCTTTATAGATGTAAAGAACAGTGAACATGAGTTGTAAATGTTCATAAGTTGTAACATCTGCGTTTCATCATTTATATTGTGAGTTAATATTCTGATTAAGCAGATGTTTGACTCAACTGTTTCTATCATTCATTGATCAAGTCTTAAGTGTTTGTTCACATATATGCATGTTCTTGACTGTGATGATGTATTTTTCACTAGATAAAAGAAGTTGTGAGCTGAGTTAAATGATTGAATGTTGTTAATGTTGCAACTCTGCTTCTGTATGACTATGATATTAAAATCACGAACTTCTCTGTTGATTAGAAATGATTTCTGAATTTCCAATGATTTTCTGATGTTGTACTGCAGTATTTGTAAAAAAGATTGTTTTATCATAAAGTTATTTGTAGCTGTTGTTGACTCTGCAAAGAGAAGACTCTTTGAATGCTTTCAATTATCATGAGTCTATCTCATCTTCTGATTTGTCGTTTCTGACTCTGCTCGAGCGACGTTTCATCTGAGTCATTACTCACGCAAGAGAAATGATCAACGCGTCTCTTCTTGACTTTTATCATCTGTCATGTTGATTCATGAGCGACTAGACTGCATGTTTTCAGCACAACTGTTGTTGAGCTCAACGAGTTTGCTGAACTGAAAGAGTTCGTGAACTTCAAAGAATTTATTGAACTCAAAAAATTCATTGAACTTGAAGAGTTCATTGAATCTGCAGAGCTTAAAGACAGCGAAGAGCTCAAGAATTGTAAGAATGTGCAATTGTATTTAAATGCTTCTGAATATTTGAATGATCTGTTTCTATAGATTTCAAACGCTTGTTTCATCTGCTGTTGTCATTTGAGACAGATGCATCTTCAGAATTCATGATTTTCATTACAGTTAATGCAACATCTTTTATTCAAAGACATCATGCATTTTTTGATGTGATGTTTGTTTACACACTTGACGCAGCATTGATTTTTCTTGCAGAATCTGATCATGTGATCAAATTTCTGACATCTGAAGCACTGTGTGATGCAACAGTTCTTCTTGAACAATTCACATGCACATTCATGATATGCATTTAGCATACTCACGTTCATCAGTTGATTTGTCATTGCTTCGATTGTTATCTTCAAAATGAGCGACAAATGAGTCTTTTCACTCTCTGTTACTTTCTTGAGTCAGACTATTCTTAGAATCTTCAAATTTTCATAAAGTCTCATGTTATTCTTTATCAGCTTTCTAATGACTTTCTTCTGATTATTCATGTTGATTGTAATGCGCATCTCATATGTCAGCACTGCGAAGATTTGTCGCGATATGCGCGTCAAGTTCGTAATTTCTTTTGCTCATTCTTAAGTCTTTTTCAGATTTGCTCATGCATCTGAGCTGACTGCGTGAAGAAAGATGTTTTTGCTACTCAGCTTGCGAAGAAACATGATCAGATTTCGTTGATTCATTGACACGTCTGCTATTTTCTGAAGAATTTGCTTGATGATCTTCTTCTGCATTTTCTTTATTTCTTCTTTGTCTACTATCTTTATCATGACTTCGCATTTCTTGCAAAGTGACAATGACTTCTCTCTGAAATGTTGCTTTCTCGTTGATAATTCTTCTCTTGTCACGTTTGCTTATGACATGACTTTCAATGAGAAACGCGTATTTTTCTGCATTTGTAACTGCTTGCTTAGCAGTTGAACTGATGTCTTCAGTTTCTGCACATTCTTCGCGATGAATGTGTTCTGAGTCATGTGATGTTTTTCTTCTGAATCGAGTTGAAGATGACACATCAGCTTCAATGCTATTTCTTTTCATGAATAATCTTTGCTCATTTCTTTCTCTAATGTTGATGTCTTTATTAGTAGATTGATAATGTCAGCTATCTTCTCTTCATCATTGCATAAGCGTTGCAATTTTGCATTGCTGTTTACTTGCAACATGTCAATGTCGTTTGCAATCATCTTTGAACTTGCATTGCTGCAACTCATGCAATTCATCGTCGTTTGATCATTCTCTAGATTTGCTCTGCCTTGCATGTAGTGCTCTTTTTCAAGATTTGTTGTGCATGTGTTGTGATTGTTTTTCAATAAGAGCAACATATGTGAAGATATCATAAGTTCATAATTAATCATTTATTGATAATGAATTGATTAATTATTATTTGTTGATCAATTATTGATTAATTATCAATAGAATAATGAAAAGTTAGTTAGAAAAACTATTACTCATAAGATTTTACTTAATTTCATGATCAAAAGTCATAAGAAATTGACTATGTCAATGCTGATAGCTGATATTGAGCATCATAAAGTCATATTAAGCAAACTTTGAATAAACAAAAATAAAATATTATTGAACATGAAACATGATACTATTGTATTTTCTGATCAATTAAATATTTCGATTTCGATTTTTTCAATTTCATCAAAAATGAAGCACTTAAGTTGATTATAATCAACTTTGATCTTTTCAGCAACTCATAGCAAGATCTTTAAAATGCTTAAGCACTCAGTTTCATTTATTCAGAAAAAGTCATTCTTGATTTAAAATATAAATGTCATTTCTTTTTAAGCACTCATAAAACGAAAAAAGAAGAATCAGACAAAGATTTTTGCTATGTTCATTGAAGACATTGATGGAAAAATTGTCTACAATACTCAATGCAAACTAAATGTCATAAACATCTTTTCAGTCAATGAAACGACTCTGAATTTAGAAGATATTAAAGTCAAGCTATCATCAAAATATCAGAATTTTCTAAATGTCTTTGATTGAGTTCAAGCAGACAAGTTATCATCTCATCATTCATATAATCATAAGATAAAGCTTACTAGTGACGTAACATCATTTTGTTGTTAAGCATATCAAATGTTTCTTTATAAACTTCAGAAAGTTAAGAAATATTTAAATGAAAATCTTTTCAAAAAATTTATAATTTTTAGCAAAGCTTTGTATTTCTCACTCATTCTGTTCATTTTGAAAGCAAATAAAGATTTATGATTCTGCATTAACTATTGAAAACTTAATGCTATTATTAAAAGAAATCGCTATTTTTTATTACTCATAAATGAAGTAATTAACAAAATAGTTAATTGCAAACATTTGACTCAATTGAATATCATTTTGATGTTCAACAAACTATGAATGCATTCTGATAGTGAGAACTACACTATTTTTATTATCATGTTAGAAGCATATAAGTTAAAAGTGTTACTCTTTGAATTTATCAATGATTCTGTCTCATTTCAGCAGTATATAAATAATGTTTTATAAGACTTTCTAAATGACTTTTGTCAAGTCTATCTAGACAACATTCTGATCTACAGTAAAACTCAATGAAAATATAAACAACATGTCAAAATAATATTAAGCAGATTACAAGAAGCTGATCTACAGATGAATATTTAAAAGTGCGAATTTAATGTAAAAGAAATCATCTTTTTAAAAGTCATAGTTTCAAAACAAGATCTTTGTATAAACTTTATCAAAGTGAAAATCATAGTCAACTGAGCTACGTTAATCAATTTAAAAGAAGTTCAAAACTTCATAAAATTTGTTAACTTTTATCATTGTTTCATTAAGAACTTCTTGAAGTTAGTTAAATTATTCATTTAGCTGACTAGAAAAAACACGTCTTTTGTATGAAATGAAGTTTGTGTTCAAGCTTTCAATGATTTAAAGAAACAAGTCAGCTCAATCTCAGTACTACAACATTTTGATTTCAAACAATAAACTATTCTGAAAATCAATGCATCTGACTACATCAAAGATGAAATACTATCACAGTACAATGATGAGAATTTTCTTCACTCAGTAGCATTTTATAGCAAAAGCATGATTTTTCTTGAATGCAATTATCACATTTATGACAAGAAATTGCTAATCATTATTCAATGTTTTGAACATTGAAGACTTAAGCTTGAATGCATTAAGTTACTCATTTAGATGTTCATTGATCATCAGACTTTGAAAATCTTCATGAAAAACAAACAGTTAACTTGACGTTAAATTAATTATTTAAACATTCTATTTAAGTTTAACTTTCAGATCATTTTTTGATCAGGTAAAATAAACATTAAAGTTAATGCTTTAATCAGAATATCTCTGATCAACATTTCTAAATCAACTCAGCGTACTGAAGATTGCTATCAGATCATTCTGACACTTGATAGAATAAATATTCTAGCTATTGAATTTGAAGTTGATTTTTATCAATGAGTAAAAAATGTCAACAAGACAAATGAGTTTTGCAATAAGTATAAACAAGCTATAAGTGAAAACAAGCTTAAGCTACATAGCATTGAATTGAAGCACTGCAAGATTGTTAATGACGTTTTGTTCAGAAAAGATTTACTGTGAATTTCTGAGAATATGCATATGAAATTGCTAAAGAAAATTCATAATCAGTCTTTCATCTTTCACTCTAACAATCAAAGAACTATTAATTTAGTTCAACGTTTCTACTATTGATCAAATCATTAAGCAACAATTAAACATTACATTCAAAACTGTCATGTTTATTAACAAAGCAAGACATTTAAAAATAGTATCAATGAACTTCTTCATTCTCTTTTAATTTCACAGAAACGCTGAAAAAATATAATTATGAACTTCATCACTAAGCTATCTTTATCAGAAGATTATAACATCATTTGCATAATTATATGTTATTTCATCAAGAAACATCACTATATTTTCTGTCATTGAAAAGATGAAGACATTTCAGTTGAAAAAACAATTTAAATCATGCTATAAAATATTTATTAACTTCATGATTTATTTAGTTCTATTGTTTTGAACAGAGACTTTTAATTTATATCAACAATGTGACAAAGTCTTTGTAAGTAACTAAGAATCATAGCTAATTTGTTAACAGTTTATCATTTTAAGATTAATGATTAATTGAAATGAGTTAATTAAGATATTGAACGCAAATTAAGAATCTACTGTAACTACATGCAGAACAATTGAGTGAAATGACTTTTCATGATGAAATTCAGTGAGAATTTTAATATCTTTTTAATCATCTCAATGATTTCATTTTACTTCAATAAAAGTTTTCACTCTTGAATGAGTTAATCAACAACGAGATTCATCTGTACGTGATGTTGACTACGAATCTTTTGATTCTATTCTTTAAATAGAAGTTAGAAGAGTCAAGAGATCTCAATTCAATGCAGTTTGAATGATGTTAGAACGTTGCATGATCAGAAAAGTCATCATGCAAAGTTTTCATTCATGCGACAACACTCTTTCTAACAGTCACAATCAATCTACGAAGAAGGTTAATGACATGTCAATGTCAGTAAGAGATGAAAAGATATCTAGTGAAAAAGTCGATCTCAATATGAAAGTCATGACTACAAGTGATCGAAAAATTTGCAACTCATTGACTGTGTTAATATACTGAAACATCTTCATTACATTGACAATGTTGTCAAGTAATTGATGAAAAAATATCAGATAGAATAGTTGTTCTCAGTCTGAAATTCGTGATTACAGTGCTTGAAGAAGTAGTGACTTGTTGATCATGCTGATATACTGAAGAGACTTGAACTCATCTTCTTTACTTAACATCAAGTCATACATTTATCTACGTGAAAAATTGAGAGCTCAAAAGAATGATCAGAACGCATTCTCTTTCATTGATCAGAGTCACACATTGAACGATTGTGATTGCATGTTTATACTAACAATTCATTCAACTTCTACGTGATACAAGTCAAATCAAGAGAAGAAAAGAATTACTCAGTACAATTACACTTTATCTTTTCATCATGTGCATCTTTCTTTCATCACATATTTCTCTGTGCAATGAATGATAATCATTAAGTAAAAGAACACAGCTTTATGTATGTTATAATCATGAGCATCATGAATGCAAAGAAAACATCTTTCATCTTCGAATCAAGAATTGAATCAAAACATCGTTGTATAAAATATCATCAATGAAGAGCAGAACAAAGACGATGTGTCATAAATGAACAACACAGACACTCATTAAGAGTTTACTCAAGCGTCACACGCTGAATAGAAGCTATAGATGCAAACTTGATACATAGTCTCATGATCATTGTTTCAACGACGCAAAGTTGTTGTATAAACGACGAGTAATTTTCTCTTTCAGAGAGTTTTGTTCACTCAATATAAATAGCATAGAGTTCTTCATGAGTTGAGTCTAATTCAATGTCACAAGAGTGTATGAATTCAAATCAAATCAAATCTTGAATGAGTTTTGATTCAGATATAACTGACTACAAAATAACTCATGAACATCTTGAAGCTAGAAAAGCAGATGATATTGCAATTCAAATGAAAAAGCTTCTTATTTTCAATCATCAGTAATTGAAAAAAACAAAGCAAATCATCAAAGCTCAAATCAATAAACATAAATGAAACATCATTTATGAAGTAAATGAAGTAAATGACTGAATTTGATTATTCTTTAAAAACATAAAAACAACTAAATCATGTAAAGATTTGAAAAACAAACAGTTAAAACTTTATTAAATCACTGTCAAAGTTGAAATCTTTTATCATCTTCATTTATTAATAAGCATAAAGCAGCTGCATTTAATGTTCAGCTTGAAGTTATTACATTTTTATTCTTAAGATTTATTATCAGAACAGCGTTTGAAATCTTTTAAATCATTAACAATTGAAAATGATGATCATTAAAAAATAGATGACATTTTGAACTTTAAATGCTATCAAGATCAAATACAATACAAGATTAAATGAACAAAACTAGATTAAGATGATAAATGATACTATGTCAATAAAGAAGAATTCAAAAGCTCAAAAGAAGTTCTAGTTAAATTTCATAAGCTTTATTCAGACAAGTCACACTAAGTTGAAAAACAGTGAAAGTTTGCGTTTCATTTATTCTATTCATGCAAACATGAATTTTCAAAGAAAGAGTAATGTTATGAATGTGTCAAAATTAATTAAAACTAGTCAATGATTTAGTTGAAATCTGATTTAGATCTGACTCAGATTTGACTCAGATATGATTCAGCATCTTTTCTCTTTTCTAGCATCTTCTAATCAGCTTCTATTGTCTTCTAGACAAACACACTTCTTTATGTTACAAGTGATCAACAAATTTCTATGATAAACACATTTCTTTGTGTCATAAACATCTTTCAAATCAACATCTTTCTTGTGTTTCAACACGTTTTCTTTGAGACTAGCGTTGATCTGAGTAACTACTATATAAAGCATGTTCTTCTTGTTTTTTATATTTTCTTTCTTCTGTATTTTTAAAGTCTTAGTTATAGCTATTTTTATTGAATTAAACATTTCACTTATGACATGATTAAATTGAATATTTAGACATGATCTCAACACAAACTATCTTTGAGAAACTAGAAATTTTCTTACTCATAAGCACAGCATATCATTCTCAAATCAATGATTAAAGTGAGTGATTCAATCAAATTATGAAAATTATTTTACGTTTTTTACTATTCAATATCAATGATGCTCTTTGATCATCTTTATTAACAAGTTTACAAACTAACTTCAATAACTTCACTTTTGTCAACATCAATAAATTCTCAAATGAGATTATTTATGAATTCAGAATTACAAACATTTCATCACTTATTTAATCTGAAGATCATTTCAACTATGTCATGAAGCAATCTATAAATGTATTTAAAGCTGCTGACATTATTACTTTCGCGAAAGTTAAAGCAAAAACATGATATGATTGTAATCATAAGTCAATGACTTTACAAGTTAAAAAATATGCTTTCTTAAAATTGCATCATGATTATCATTTATTAGAACACTCATTTAAAAAACTCAGTTAACAATACTATGATTTTTTTCTAATTATTAAATGAGTTGAACAGTTAGCATCATCAACGTTTCAACAAAGAGCTTAGATAGCTTGTGAGCTAGTGAGCAGAGTTCATTCAATACTAATGCGCTTGAGACGCATATGCTAGCTACTAAATGAGACGTTTGCTACAAGCTAGCTGTCAGCTGAGTTTGCATTGTTGATTAGCTTACATGCTACATAAATCAGCTACAAGCTGATTTAGCTGATTTAGCACTACTCTTTACTTTACTCTTCATTCTACTCATTTATCTACTTGCTCATTTACTCTTCATTCTACTCATTTATTTACTCGCTCATTTACTCTTCATTCTACTCATCTATTTACTTGCTCACTTACTCTTCATTCTACTTGTTTATTTACTTGCTCATTTACTCTTCACTTTACTCACTCATCTACTCTTCATTTTACTCGTCTATTTACTCGCTCATTTACTCTTCACTTTACTCATTTATTTACTCGCTCATTTACTTTTCACTCTACTCGTTTATCTACTTGCTCATTTACTCTTCATTCTACTCGTCTATTTACTCGCTCATTTACTCTTTATTCTACTCATTTATCTACTCACTCATTTACTCTTCATTCTACTCACTCATTTACTCTTCATTCTACTCATTTATTTACTCGCTCATTTACTCTTTATTTTACTCATTTATTTACTCGCTCATCTACTTTTCATTCTACTCATTTATTTACTCGCTCATTTACTCTTCACTTTACTTGCTCATTTACTCTTCATTCTACTCATCTATTTACTCTTCATTCTACTTTCTATCAAACGCGTTGATTAAGTGCATAAAACACATCAAACAATGCTTTAAACAATGCTTTCTACATGACTTTCTATCTACTCATCATTCTACATGCTCAGTTATCTACTCAATAATCTTCGCTTCAAGCTTTATAAAGCTGACGCTAGAAAGTTTGAAGTTTTCATCTTCTTTTTCCCTTTATAGTTTCTACTTTCTAGAACAATAACAATCAAAATATCAACATATTCAACTATCAACTCAACTATCAACTCAGTTATTTACTTGTTCATTTACTAGTCAATCTACTCGCTTCAAAACATGCTTCAAAAGACGTGTTGATCAAGTGCATAACATAAGTCAAACAATGCTTTAAACAATGCTTTAAACAATGCTTTCTACTGAGCTTTTCACTGAGCTTTCTATCAATCTTTCTATCAATCTTTCTACTGAGCTATTTATTGAGCTATTGACTGAGCTTTCTATCAAATGCTTTATCAAACATTTTACATGTTAAAGATCAGCATAGAGCAAGTCAATATGAGTGTCATTTAACTAGAAGATAAATGCTAAGAAAGAAAGATAGCTACAGAAAAGAAGCTGACTATATATGTGTGTTTCTCAGCCGACGCTAGACTCAATAGAAACTAGTCAAGATGACGAAGCGAGAATAGATTTGACAAGACTAGAAAACTGAGTCTGACAAGATTAGAATCATGACATTACATGCTTCAAAATACGCGTCAATCAAGTGCATAACATGAGTCAAACAATGCTTTCTACATGATTTTCTACATGACTCTCTACATGACTCTTTATCAAGCGCTCTTCATGTTTTTCTATCAAGCACTCTTCATGTTTTTCTATCAAGCACTCTTCATGTTTTTCTACCAAGCGCTCTTCATGTTTCTCTATCAAGCGTTCTTCATGTTTTTCTACCAAGCGTTCTTTATGTTTTTCTATCAAGCACTTTATCAAGCACTCTTCATGTTTCTCTATCAAGCACTTTATCAAGCACTCTTCATGTTTTTCTATCAAGCACTCTTCATGACTTTCTACATGATTTTCTACCAAGCATTCTTCATGTTTAAATAGATGGTTAAATAGCTACTTAAATAATCAATTCATCAATTGATTTATTTGATTATATATGAATCTTGAATGTAGAAACATACAAAAAGCAAACATGTATTGCACATTATATCTTTTGAGCAATTGATATCTTTTGAGCAAATAACTGTCATCAAAAGATACAAGCACTTGTAGCTAGCTATTAGTTGTTAATGAGTGACTATTAAAGCTTGTAAGCTAAAAGCTCAACTAAATAAATATTTTTAACTGATGCTAGCTTAATGAGCTTGTAGTCAGTTTTAGCTGATTTCATTAAATGATTGATGATATAAGTTTAAACTTTCAATGCATTGAAGAATTCATTCAGTCATCTTCATAGCATAATTGAAGCTTACATCAAAAGATTTAATTTAATTTAATTTAATTTAATTTAATTTAATTTAATTTAATTTAATTTAATTTAATTTAATTTAATTTAATTTAATTTAATTTAATTTGAATTCATACATTTTTATGACATCAATTTAAATTCAACTCATGAGAAAAACTATGCTATTTATATGAATAAACAAAACTCTCTGAGAAATAAAATCGCTTATCGACTATATGATGACTTCAACATCATTAAGACAGTGAGTTTTAAGACTATGTATTATGTTTGAATCTATAGCTTCTATTCAGCGTGTGATGCTTTAATAAACTCTTGATGAAAGTATCTGTGCTGTTTAATTATGTTACATCATTCTTACTTTGCTCTTCATAAATAGTATTCTTTACAAATGATGTCTTGATTCAATTTTCAATTCAAAGATGAAGATGTTTTCTTTGCACTCATGATGCTTGTGATTGTAGTCGATAACTGTGTTCTCTCGCTCAATGATTATCATTCATTGAGCAGAGAAATATATGATGAAAGAGAGATGCACATGATGAGAAGATAAAGTATGATTGTACTGAATAATTTTTTTTGTCAAAATCATGTCTAGATGATACAATCAATGAAGATCAGAATTGATAGTGCTTGATCTTTAAAAATAACTATAACTGAATATTAAGAATACAGAAGAAGATTGATACAAAAGCTTTTATTTATGTAATGTTCAGAGACTGCATTAAACTTGAAAGAAATGAGTTTGTGACATGAAAAGAAGATGATGTAAATGAACAAGATGTTGATGAAAGAAAAGAGTGTTGAGAAAGAAAAAAAGTGTTGAATCATATCTGAGTCAAATCTGAGTCAGATCTAGATCAGATCTCGACTAGATCGTTGACTAGTCTTAATCATTACACAGAGTACTCGCTAGCGTGCATTGCAAATTGATTAAAGCTTCAGTCTTGTTCAGTCTTATCAATCTTGATACGCTTGTAACATTATTTCTTTCTTTGAAAATTCATGTTTGCATAAATGTAGCTTCTTTGCTTGCTTTTGTTAATAGTTATTTCGATATTTAGCGCGATTTGCTTGAATATAGCTTATGAAATTCATTCAAAACTTTCTTTGAGTCATTGAATTTTTCTTTATCGACATAGTATCATTCATCGTCTTTATCTAGATCTTTTCATTTGATTTTGTACTGTATTCGATCTCAATATCATCTGAAGTTCAATATATTGTCTATCTTTCAGTGTTCATCGTCTTTGATAGTGATTGATCTGAGTGATTCTGAATGTTGTTCTGATAGAAAATCTTCTGAATATGATCGTAGTAGCTTTGAGCTGAACATCGAATGCAGATGCTTCATGCTGATTGATAAACGAAGATGATAGAAGATACTCACTTTAGCAGTGATTTGATAGAAGTCTAGCTGTTTGTCTTTCAAATCTTTGCAGAGTTTCGTTGTTTTGACGTTTTTGAAAGATAGTCAAACTCAGTCATCTACTTCATATGTGACGTTTTATCTATGTTTATTGATCTGAACTTCAATGATCAGCTTCGTCTTTTTCAATTGTTGATGATCAAAGCTCAGTAGCTCTTTCATTCAAATAACAATATCATCTGTCTTTTTAGCTTCAAGTCGTTCACAAGTTGTTTCATAGTCAGTTGTATCTGAATTGAAACTCATTCAAGAGTGAAATTCTTTATTAAAGTAGAAAAGAATCATTGAAGTGATCAAGAAAATATTGAAATTATCATTGAATTTCATCATAGATATTTATTTGACTCAGTCATTCTGCATGTAATTGCAGTAAATTCTAAGTTCACGTTCAACGTCTTGATTGACTCGTTTCAATTGATCATTGATTTCAGAATGATAAACTGTGAATAAACTAGCTGTGATTCTCAGTCGTTTGCAAAGACTCTTTCACATAGTTGATATGAATTGAGAGTCTTTGTTTGAAACAATAGAACTGAGTAAATCATGCAGTTGATAAATGTTTCATAGCATGATTCAAATCATTTCTTCAACTGAGATGTCATTGTCTTTTCAATGACAGAAAACATAGTGATGTTCTTTGATGAAATGATATATGATTGTGCAAATGATGTTATAGTCTTCTGACAGAGATAGTTCAATGATGAAGTTCATAGCTATATCTTTTCAGCGTTTCTGTGAACTCGAAAGAGAATGATAAAGTTCATTAATGCTATTTCTAGAAACTTTGCTTCGCTGACAAGCATGATAGTTTCAAATGTATCATTGAATAGTAGCTCAATGATCTGATTAATAGTAGAAACGCTGAACTAAATTGATGATTCATTTATTGTTGAAGTGAGAGATTGAAGATTGATCATGCACTTCTTGTAGTAATTTCATGTGCATGTTCTCAGAAACTCATAGTAAATCTTTTCTAAATAAAACGTCATCAATGATTTTGCAGTTCTTCAGTTTAGTGATATGAAATTTGAGCTTGTTGTCATTCATAGCTTGTCTATATTCGTTGCAGAGCTCATCTGTTTGATTGATCATATGTACTCATTGATAGAGATTTGCTTTCGATTCAACAGATAGAACATTGATTCTATCAGAAGTCAGAATAGTCTGAAAACAATCTTCAAAATGCTGAGCTGATTCAGAGATGTTCGTTAAAGACATTCTGATTAAAGCATTGACTTTAGTGTTTGTTTTGTCTGATTTAAAGATGATCTGAAAGTTGAACTTTGATAGAATGTTCAGATAGTTGACTTGTCATTGACTCAACTGTTTGTTTTTCATGAAGATTTTCAAAGTCTGATGATTGATGAACATTTGAATGAGTAGTTCAGTGCATTTCAGCTCAAGTCATCAATGTTTGAAGCATTGAATAATGACTAGCAATTTCTTGTTATAGATGTGATAATTGATTTCAGCGAGAATCATGCTTTTGCTGTAGAAAGTCACTGAATGAAAAACTTTCTCATCATCATACTGAGATAGTATTTCACCTTTTACATAGTTTGAAGCATCGATTTTCAGAATAGCTTGTCGTTTAAAGTTGAAATGACGAAGTACAAAGATTGAGCTGACTTGTTTCTTTAGATTGTCAAAGACTTGAACACAGATCTCATTTCATACAAAAGATGTATTCTTTCTAGTCAGCTGAATGAACAATTTGACTAGCTTTGAGAAGTTCTTAATGAAACGACGATAGAAGTTAACAAATCTCACGAAGCTCTGAATTTCTTTTATATTGATCAAAGTGATTCAGCTGACTATGACTGTCATCTTGCTGAGATTCATACGAAGATTTAGTTCTGATACGATGACTTCTAGAAAGACAGTCTCTTCTACATTGAATTTGCACTTTCAAATATTCATTTGCAGTTCAGCTTCGCGTAGTCGACTCAATACTAGTTTGACGTGATTTCTATGTTTCTTTCTTGTTTTGCTATAAATGAGAATGTCATCTAGATAGACTTGACAAAAGTCGTTCAGAAAGTTTCATAAAACATTATTCATATATTGCTGAAAGAAGATCGATTCATTAATCAGTTTGAATGATAACATCTTGTATTTATATGCTTCTAAAGCAGTGATAAAAATGATGTAATTCTCGTTATCAAAATGCATTCAAAGTTTGTTGAACGTTGATATGATGTTCAATTTAGTCAGATGCTTGCAATTCACTATTTTATCAATGATCTCGTTTATCAACGATAAAGAATATTTATTTCTTTTGAAAATGACATTTAGCTTTTGATAGTTCACGCAGAATTGAAGATCTTCATTTGCTTTAAGAATGAATAAAACAGAAGAGAAATAAAGAGTCTGACTAGAAGTGATGAATTTCTTTGACAGATTCTCGTTCAGATACTTCTTTACTTTCAGAAGTTTGACAGAAAACATTCAATAAATTCAACAGCGAAAGAACGTTGAATCACTGATGAGCTTGATTTTATGATCATAGAAGCAATGAGAGAGTAGTTTATTCAATTGAGCTCGATCAAAAACATCTAGAAACTCATGATATTTTGATGACAGCTTCGCTTTAATATTTTTCAAATTCTGAGTAGTTTTCTCAATGAAAGAGACGTTCAGAGCGTTCAAATTGCACTGAGTGTTGTACGCGATTTTTCTATCGATATTCTTCATGAATAAAGCAAATACTTCAGTCTGATTCTTCTTTGAGTGATTCAACAATGTTTTGAACGAAGTGATGTTTATACTTTGAATTGAGAATGACTCTTTCTGAATCGTAGTTGAAACAGATCGTTTGAGCATTCTAGAAATCTTTGACTGAGAGATAAAAGTAAATGAAGTTGATCGTGATCAACTTGAATGCTTTGAATTGAGAGAGATTGAAAAAATCGAAATGAAAGTATCTAATTGATTTGAAAAAATGATGACATTGATTCACATATTCAGTAATATTTTATTTTTGTTCATTCAAGATTTTTCTAATATGACTTCGTGATGATCAATGTCAGCTATCAACATAGAAACAGTTAATTTCTTATGACTTTTAATGATGAGATTCAATAAAATTTTATGAGTGATAGTCTTCTTAAATATCTTTTCATCATATTCTTTTATTAACTTCTCTTTTGTCAGTGATATAGATTGAATTTTCAGCTCTTTACATACTCTGTTGACTAGATTGATATGTATGATCATATAAACGGCTGAATCATTGTCTATCAAAGAACGAAAACTGAATGATTCGTTCTGCAAAATGAGAAGAGCATCAACTAGAAACAACTTATCAAAGTAATTCTCTTTCGATAGAATTTCATCTAGATTACACAAAGATATAATCTTCACTTCAATGATTGTTGAAGAGATGACTAGTTTTTTGATTCAAACTTTGATTCAATATTGAGTTCAAAACAATCGTAGTTCTCATTAACTGCATTAACTTTGATAGATCAATTTAAGCATTCTCTGAAACTATGATTTGATTTGTGATATACAAAACAGATTTCAACTAAAACGTTTACATTCTTGACGTTAGTCAAAACTGCGCTGCGTGACTTTGATCAGTCAGACTTCAAAGCAGAAGACTGAACAGCAATAGTTGCTCTAGAAATGATGATCTTTGAATCATTGCATTTGAGTAGTTTGTTCTTGATCTCTCAAACTGCTCTATGTTCATTGTTTAAATGAATCAGATAGTTTCAAATATCTGATAGCTTGATGAGTGACTTTATCTGAGCTGTTCAAAAGATTCAAAGATGAGAGTTTATTTTATTCTTTAGATTAATGACTAGTACGTTCTTCTGATACTTTAGATAAATGTATAGTTGTTGAAACTGATTAAAGAAATCGTTGAAATTCTTTGATTCTTGAATCAGATTAATATATTTTCTATGATAGTTGTCTTTCTTATCAGAATCATGAAATGATTAAGCTAGTTTCTCCAGAAGTTCATTGACAGTCAGATAGAGATTGTCACAGTTGAAATTGCATCTGACTTGAGTGATTTCGATAATGTCATCTGCTAGTCAAGAGTTTATGTAGCTCAGCTTGTAGAGTTCATTTGAAAAGATGTTGATGTTAATTACTAACTTCTCTCGTATGTCAAGAGATCAGTTCTTTCAAGTAGAATTCTTTTCATCAGTGAACATCAAAGAGTCAAGTATTTTGTGATATTTAAATCGTTTGAAGTAGATGACAATTGAGAAAGCAGTGATGATTATATTGACTGTAATAGCAGTCAAAGCTTGTAGTTTTGCTTTCAACTGTTGAATTTTGCTCTTGTCTCATTGTTTCATCTTGACGAGACAATTTGTTTCTCTATTAAGAGCATAAATACGTTTCTTTCATACTTTCATATCGTCATGTATGATGATTTCAGCGTTTGATTCGTTGAAAGCAATGAATGAAGAAGCATGTTGTGAGTCGATGATAGAAGAGAAAGCTTGTGAACATGTTTGTTGCAAGAAATCAACAAGAGCTTTATCTTTATCAGATGTGTTCTTAGAAGTCATAATGAAGAAGATGAGAGTTGTTTGAAAAGAGAATTGAACGAATGATGATGCTTGATGATTGAAAAAGAAAGATGTATATTTATTCAACAAAGAAGATGTTTCTGAGAGCAATTGATCTTGAAGCAATTCACGAAGATTCTTTATTGTAATTCTCTTGATCGATTTGATTCTCTAACAATTCACGAAGATTCTTTATCGTAGATTCTATTAATTGATTTTGAACGAATGCATATTAAATGAGCGATAGATCTTCTAGCAATTCAATGATTGTATATTCTTGTTGATTTTATGAACTTTCTGATGTTGTTCTTGTCTTTCAAGATCAAATCATCAGGTAAACAAATTTCTTTAGACTCGATTCATCTGTACAAGTTGATTGAATGAATAATGAGATCAGTATCGTGTGATTAACGAATTCTTAATATAATGTCAGAATCATGTCTAAATGATATAATCAACGAAGATCAAAGTTGATAGTGCTTGATCTTTAGAAATAGTTATAACTGAATATTAAAAATACAGAAGAAGATTGATACAAGAGCTTCTATTTATGTAATGTTCAAAGACTGCACTAGATTTGAAAGAAATGTGTTTGTGACATGAAAAGAAAATGATGTAAATGAACAAGATGTTGATGAAAGAAAAGAGTGTTGAGAAAGAAAAAGAGTGTTGAGTCATATTTGAGTCAAATCTAAATCAGATCTAGATCAGATCTCGACTAAATCATTGACTAGTTTTAATTATTACGCAAAGTACTCGCTAACGTGCATTGCAAATTGATTAAAGCTTCAGTCTTGTTCAGTCTTATTGATCTTGATACGTTTGTAACACTTTTCTTCTTTTGATTTGACTTATGTCATGTAAACATTGAATAAATTGTTAGTATAAACATGTGATCACAATCATTAGATGATTTGACTTTGATCAATAAAGAAGAATGTGTTCTAAATATTCTTTTGCGCTCTCAATTTTTCACGTAGATAAATATATGACTTGACATCAAGTAAAGAAGATGAGTTCAAGCTCTTTCAGTATATCAATGTGATCAACAAGTCACTACTTCTTTGAGCAATGTAATCATGACTTTAGACTGAGATCAACTATTCTATCTGATATCTTTTCATCAATTACTTAATGACATTGTCAATGTGATGAAGGCGTTTCAATATATTGATGTGATCAATGAATTGCAAATTCTTCAATCACTTGTAATCACGACTCTCATACTGAGATCAACTTTTTCACTAAATATCTTTTCATCTTTTACTAACATTAACATGTCATTAATCTTCTTCGTAGATCAATTGTGACTGTTAGAAGAAATGTTGTTGCATGAATGAAAACTTTGCATGATGATTTTTCTAATCACGTAACGTTCTAACATTGTTTGAACTGCATTAAATTGAGATTTCTTGACTTTTCTGACTTTTATTTGAACACAGAATAAAATCAAAAGATTTGTAGTTAACATCATGTACAGATGAATCTTGTTATCAATTTTACATCAAAAGATGTAAACTCATTTAAACATTCATAATTAAATAATCTCTTCTTTATAAAAACAAAGAAAAACATCAAGAAATGAATCTTATACAAGATAAAGAAGTTCATTAATGATAAAGTTCAATGATTCAACAAAGATTTACTTATATGCAAATATTTAGTAAGATGGAAAAAAATTGAATCTGAGTACAATGAGTGATACAACAAAGATTTGCTTGATAACATGATTAAATTGATTCAAGACTATGATGTAAAATGTTTAAAATTTAAGACAAAAAAGAAAAAATTAAATGTTGCTGCAAATGCATTATCATCAAAGATTAGTAGAACAGCATCATTGAAGTTTACTAGAAAGACAGCATCATTGAAGCTCATTAGAAAGTAATTCAAGTGATTGTTAAAAGATAATAAATAACTGATGACTTGATGAAATCATTAAAGCTTTTTCAATGAAAGCATGTTGTTATGAATTATGAATTATTTGTTACAAATTGAGCTAGCGCTTGAATGATAACACACTAGTTGTACTTTAATTTGACTTTTACTTGATTTCACTTCATAACTTTTACATACTATCATAAACTATATTTATCAGATGTTATTTCATCACAAAGAGTAAGTGAATATTTGCATATATTAATAACTAAAGTAATTGAAGCAAAGCTGAACTTAATAACATGCAGCAACATGAATTTGCATTAATGTGACATAAAATTAACAAGTTTGCAAGCATTAATAATCAATATTGAAGATTTTGCTATGTTATATTAAGTAACAGATTGATAATAATGATATTAAAGTAATTATGAACATTTAAGCTGTACTCAATGTATATGTTAATTATTTCAATAATTTCTCATTATACAAGTTAGAAAATGATGTGCAACTCAATTTAAATGCAAGTCATAAGAAAATACTTTTGAGTTCAAAAAGCATTTTCATCTTTTAATTTTCAAGATTAACATTACTTGTTTTTTGAAATGTTGAAAGTTAAAACTTATACATTCTTGCTACATGTTCATCTGAACAAGCTACAGAATCAAGTCACACTATGCAGTTAAATCAACAACAGAACACAGAAGACTTAATGAACATGCAAAATCATACATGCTCATTTAATAAAAACTAATAAACTCATTTCTTGCTTTTTAATCTTTAAAAAAATGACGTTTCTGAATGTTTTAATTTATGAAGAAGCAAAGATACAGTTTAAATGTAAATGACTTAACTTTTTAACAACAATTCAAATGAGTGAACATGCAATTACATAGTTTTACAAAAGTTAATGAAATTTTCAATGAGAAAATTACAAAAAACGCATTGCAGACATTAATGCATTCTTCGCTTAAAGATCTCATCTATTCAAGAAGTCAGTAAAGATGCATGATGATTTTCAGAAGATTGAAAGCATTCTTACAATTTACATCAAAATTGAATGCATAGAACTGAAGATTTATTTGCACTTAAGAAACGTGTTGAGTGCAAATAGATTTCAATGCAACTGTAAATAAAGTCATCAGACAGTTAAGCATATTCTGATGCATTGCTTGAATTGAACGCATCTTCAATTAAATATGCTATGAGATGTTGATTTCATAAACTATCAAGTCATCATTTCAATCACGAAGAGTTTTAAAATAACAGCAAGAATGATGATGAAAATGAAGTTGCTGAAGCAGTTTAAAATGATAAAAACATTCATTTTTTAATGTGTAATTATCATGAATAAATTTGATACATAGCATTCGCAATTTGTAAAGAGTGACAGTGACAGATTTTAGCGCTTTTAGTGATCAATATTTTGAATATTTATTTAATCTCATGTCTCAGATTTGCGTCACTTTTAGCTGAGACATATTCATAAAAGCGTCAATATTCATAAAAACGTCAACATCTTTAAAACTTCTATGAACGCAGTATGCATCTTTATCATTTGATTCAACAAATATGATCTTGACATTTGTAGCATTTAGAATCGCAATGTCGAATAATATCATTGAAGCTTGTAATTCACTGTTATCTCTGCATGATCTTTCTTTGTTAAAATCATCATCAATGATCAAGCTATTAACTGCGCAATTATCATACATTGCAAACATAGTTTTAATGTCACACAGACTGCTTAAAGTGTTCAATGTATCTTCTGTTCTTTAGTAATAAATGTCATCATAAATGTTTTGATCATTCTTCTCAATATTATCACTCTTTTCTTATTGTGCATTTGCATCACTTTTAGCACTATGTTCTCTCATGACAGCATCTGTAACATAAGCGCTTGCACATTCTTGAGCAAGATGTTCAAAGTGTTCAATTAATGCACTTGCATCACTATCAGTATCATGTTTTCTCATGTAAGCACATGTGACAGAAGTGCTTTCACAATATGAAGCAAAATATTCGCTTTGTTTGAATCATTTGATTATAGTGACTACTGTGCTTAAGTTCTATTCTTCTTTAATTTCTCTCTTTTTGCAAGTTACATTCACAATGCTTTTCTTTCTCATCTTGTGCACGAAACTTTCATATTTCTTCTCGTCGCTTAGAATCTTGTCTGTCTTGTCTGCTTTATATCACAAACATTTATTCTTCTTCATGTTTAAAGCATCTCACAAGTCATCAAACTTTTATTCTCAGCTGATCTTAATTGTTGTTGACTCAACATCATTCTGTTGTGCTATCATAAGTTCATATTCATCACTTTGCAATATGATACGTGATTAATCTTTAGTTTGTGATGTAGAATGAGATCTTTTGCTAAGAGTTTGCTTCTTGTTGACTCAAGCATTATCAATCAATGATTCATTCTCTGTGTTCATTTCAATCAATCTCTTCTACACAGCATCAGTGATTGAAGATTTAGTTATGAGTTGTGATATTTACAGCTTCATTCAATAACACTACGTCAAAGATAAGCAACGTTAGTTTTGAAGATTGAAAGACGAAAATGCTTTCTGAACTCAAGAGTGTTTTCTTATGACTTGCGTTTGAATTAAGTTGCACGTCGTTTTCTAACTTGTATAATGAGAGATCATTGAGACAATCAATGTATACATTGAATACAACTTGAATGTTCATAATTGCTTTGATATTATCATTATTGATCTGTTGCTTGATACAACATAGCAGAATCTTCAATATTAATTGTTGATGCTTGCAAACTTGTTGATTTCATGTCACATTGACGTGCGTTCATGTCGCTGCGTGTTATCAAGTTCAGCTTCGCTTCAATCACTTTAGTCATTGATATATGCAAATGTTCACTTACTCTTCACGTTCAATTTCTCAAACTTGTTTAATCTGTGCTTTTCTGATTCATATTCTTGTATACAATGAGCAATCATTGTCACTGTGATGAGAATGACATTAGTAGAAAGTGAATCAAAGAATATCTTCAAGTATTCTTGATATGCTATCTCATTTTTAACTTTGCAGTAAATCTTCTGAATCAGTATATTTGCTATGATTCTTGCGCAGAATCTGTTTTAAGAAGTCTTTTCACATTAAACGATGTTGCAATCTTTGATTAATACATATTTTTTCACACGCAAAGTCATCATTATTTAGTAGACTTTTTATCAAATTCTTTCATTCTTTTCTTGTGAATTGCTTCTGTCAGTTGTATTCACTCTCAACTATGATTCATACTTGACTCAATACATTAAATCATCACGTCTCAAAGATGTTGTACATCTATTTATTATGAGTCTTATTCACAACGAAAGATCTGAGCATATTATCTTTTGAGTCTCTTTCATCATTGAAATGTTCTTTACTTCAGAACGTTTGTGACCTGACTTTTTATCTAGACAATTTACAATATTCTTTCACACTTCTTTCATTTTCTCATTAAGTCATTTCTTTTTGAAGTCTGATCATGAACTGCTATTGTTATCAACATGATCGCTCAATATTCATGCAAGTAGATAATGAGTGCAAACTTTGACAATCAACTCATGATCAATGATGAAGTTGCATTTAGTTCAACGTGATATCTTTTCTCATAAATATGATGTTATTGATTTTCAGTCTGCATCATTGATATCATCATCATCAAAATCAATTCTAGTATGTCTGTTATTGATTGATTGAAAAGAATCAAGCTGTTTAATGTTGTATACATTGAGTTTTTGAAATGTCGTGATGACTTCACGAAAGTACTTTTACTGAATGCTTTGACAGCATTCAATTTTGTCTTTTTTCAAATTAATTATCTATTTTTTTGAATTCTTAAGTGAGTTATTACTTCAAGAGTGACACGTCTGTCTTTGTTAAAGACTTCTCTCACAGAATCGCTGTTGCTTGAGTCTGTTGCAATCTTGTTGTCATTGTGAGTCTCTGTGTGTTCAACTGCGCTGCGCTTTGACAATGATGATGTCTTGAAGTTGCTCGTGTGATGACATCTTTTCTGTAATGTCACTTAGTATCTTGATAAACTCATCATCATAAAGATCAACGTACTTTCATATTGCATTCAAGATGAAAGTCATTTAATGTGACTCAACAATGTATGATTGTCAAGAAAATCTATGCAACAAATGATTGAGAAGAAGAATAGAAAAGAATGTCAGATTGCAAACGATTTTTTCTCATGATAAGAAGAAGATTTATCTTATTTTGAGCATTAAGAATAGTTCATTTAATCTTGATAAAAGTTCATTGAATCTTTGTCAATGTTGAATGAACTATAAGTCTTGTCATCAATTCTTGAGATTTTTCAATTATGACATGATCTCACTATGTCATCTTATATTGAGAGTTTTAAGCATGAACATGTTCTTTATGAACATTCTACATAATTTCTTCAGTGATCAGCTGCTTGAATCAAGTATCACAAGAAGTCTGAAATCTACAATCGTTGTTTGCAGCAGACTGAATTGTAAAAAGAAAGTGAATAAACTCTTTTGCATGCATTTCTTTCAATGCTGTTTTTCATTCATGCTCATTGCTGATATATATTCTTGCAAATTCAGCTCAATCGTATATCATCGTATCTGTGACACAGTCGTAATTCAGCTCATTCTTAATCAGCTTTATAAATTTATTATATTTCATGTCATTGATGCAAATTGAATTCTTCACTGATTTACATTTAAGAAGATCTTGTGATCTGCAACATGTATTACAATTGAGATTGCAATTAATCTGTATTATGAGAATTTTGACTGATCTGACTGATACTGATTGAGATTTCTTGAAATCTCGTTCGTTGCAGACGACATAACTCAAGAGATGTGAATGTATCTTCAGTTGAGAAGATGATGAAGAATTGTACTTAAGATTATCTTGTCATGTCTCTCTGACTCTGAATCATCTTCTTACATTGTAATTTGATCATTGTGTCATGAACATTAACATAGAATCACTTCTTGATCTTGCGACATCATTGAATATAATATGAAACTCGTGATATATGACTTCAAATGTTGATCTGATGATCTCTTTTAACTTGTTTATATTTAGCTTTCATTTTATAAGTTGAAGAAGTCTCATCTGATCTTGTATTTACATCTTCAATTGCATGTATTCAGACTCATTAATGCTGAGTTCTTCTTTCACTCTGTTTATTGATCATTTGTAATGTATATACTCTTTACATGACATCTTCGACAATGCATTCATTATACTAAAGAGAAGACTTGATGTTTGTTGAATATTTTCGTGTTTGTGACTAATGACTGCGCTTATCACAAAAAACTTTAGTGTCAGTGATTCATAACTTCAGAATTTGATTGATGTCATACTCGCTACATCTTGTTCATGTGATAACTGATGTCAGCTTTCAGTGATCTACTTACTGCTTAAGCTCTCAACTAAATTTATGAAATACATATCAATTATCTAGAGTCTACTACTGTTGAGATCATGCCTAGAATTTAATCATACTGCAGCGAGATAGTGCATAGCTGAGTAGAATGTTTGATCAATAGAGATAGCTTTAACTAGAAAACTAAGAATACAGAAGAAAGAAGACAGTTTGAAGCTGTATTTATAGTAGAGCGAACAAAGAGACGAAGTAGTTGATTTGCTAAAGCTCGAATAGATGAAATGTTTCAGCATATTTCAATTCAAAACATCATTGTTTCTTGTTCACATATTGAAATTTCTAGAGTCTATTGACTAAGCTCTATTCAACGTCGACACGCTTCGTAACATTATCTTCTTCTTTTTAAAAGTCATGTTTCTATGACTTGTAATGTAGTTCATAGCACTGACGTAGAGCTTGACGCTCATCTTTCTATCAATCTTTCTATTGATCTTTCAGATCATTGAAATGTCTATTGTAACAGACTCACTATGAGAGAAAAAGAATGATCTGTCAGAATCATGTCTAGATGATACAATTAATGAAGATTAGAGTTGATAGTGCTTGATCTTTAGAAATAACTATAACTGAATATTAAGAATACAGAAGAAGATTGATACAAAAGCTTCTATTTATGTAATGTTCAGAGACTGCGCTAGACTTGAAAGAAATGTGTTTATGACATGAAAAGAAGATGATGTAGATGAACAAAGATGTTGAGAAAGAAAAAGAATGTTAAGAAAGAAAAAGAGTGTTGAGAAAAAAAAGAATGTTGAGTAATATCTGAGTCAAATCTGAGTCAGATCTCGATCAGATCATTGACTAGTTCTAATCATTATGCAAAGTACTCGCTAGCGTGCATTGCAAATTGATTAGAACTTCAGTCTTGTTCAGTCTTATCAATCTGATCAGTCTTATCAGTCTTGTCAGTCTTGATACGCTCGTAACATGATCATTGTTGTTACGATTCTAGCTACGCATCTATGTTGATAGCTATGTTGATGACTATGTTGATGACTATGTTTCTGACTATCGTCAATCACTCGTCACTAGACTATCAAGTTGTTTTGAAGTCAACTCTATTCAGAGTTAGCTTATGTTCTTCTGAGTCATATAGATAGTCGATTCTTTTCTTCTAGATACTTTTCTTTCTTAGCATTTATATACTCGTTACATTACACTCATATGACTCGCTCTATGCTGACTTCTAACAATTGTAGCAGACTCACTAGAAGAGAATCGACTAGCTCATTGAAGAGATTGATTCTGATCGTGTCATTGAAGCAGACTCACTAGTTGACGTAGAAACATGAGATAGATTGATTCACTAGAAGAAAATCAACTAGCTCATCAAAGAGATTGATTCTGATCATGTCATTGAAGCAGACTCACTAGTTGACACAGAAACATGAGATAGATTGATTCACTGATAGATAGAGCGATGTGAGTAGATAGATCATTGCATTGACAGCGTCTTTATAGCAGACTCACTAGAAGAAAATCGACTAGCTCATTAAAGAGATTAACTATTGACTTGTCTTTGTAGCAGACTCACTAAATTGATCTGAATTTGAATCAAGTTGAATCAAATTTGATGACACAAATTATTTTGACTCAACTGATTTACAAGCTTTTTGAAAGAAAGAAGAGTTTGTGATTCTCTAGCAATCAATGATCATATGTTCTCGTTGATTTTATTAATCAAGTGAATCAATGCTATTGAATGAGCAATAGATTCTCTAGCAATTCAACAATCATATGTTCTCATTGATTTTATTGATCTTCTGTTACGAATGTGTCAGAATTGATTAGAGCTAGTCAATGATCTAGTCGAGATCTGATCTAAATCTGACTCAGATATGATTCAACATCTTTTCTCTTTTCTAGCATCTTCTAATCAGCTTCTATTATCTTCTAAATAAACACACTTCTTTGTGTTACGAGTAATCAACAGATTTCTATGATAAACACATTTCTTTGTGTCATAAACATCTTTCAAATCAACATTGTTCTTATGTTTCAACACGTCTTCTTTGAGACTAGCGTCAATCTGAGTAACTACTATATAAAGCGTGTTCTTCTTGTCTTTTATATCTTCTTTCTTTTATATTCTTAAAGTCTTAGTTATAACTATCTTTATAGATCACACATTCTAGTCACGCACGCACTCTGATTAGTTTTTAAACATGATCTCAACATTACTTTAAGAATTTGTTAATCACATGATACTGATCTCTATATTCATTCAAATTCACTTGACTGACAACAAAATGAGTATAAAGAAATTTGTGTATCTGATGATCAACGACATCAAAAGACAGAACAACATCAAGAAATCAATAGAATCAACGAAAACATATGATTGTGTAATTGCTAGAGAATCTATCGCTCAGTCAGTAGCATCAATTCAAATCGATTAATAGAATCAATGATAAAGAATCTTTGTTGATTGCTTGAAAATCACAAAAAACTCTTTCAAATCAGCAACACTCTTCTTTAAAGATTAAACACTTTAACAAATGATCTCACTATCTACTGTTGAGCATCATCATTCGCTTGATCATCAAAATCTTCATCATGATTCAATCATCTGTGAATATTCAACTCAATCTCTTCAAGAATAATCAAAGTCTTGATTCAATCATTTATCTTGAATTATTTTCTCGTTTATTGAAATTTCTTAGAACTGACTTCGTATGAAAACATCGTTAATTCTTGTCTCACTCTCAGACATTCAATGAATCTCTGAAAGTCTCTACTTTCTGAGATATCAAAAATGTAAAGCAGCTACAATATTGAGTTGAACAAGATTCAGAAGTTTTTCTAGAAGATTTAAACAATCTTCGAACTCAACGAGATCTAGATGTAGAAGCTTGTGAGCTATTTGATAAAATACTCAACGAATAAATATGAAAGATTCATTTCAAGAAAATTAATCAAGCAAAAAATGATTGAATCTAAATCTTAAAAAGCTTCAAGATCAGCTGATGAAATTACAACATTGACTGCGATTGACTAAAGAAGATACTTCTACTTCTTTCATCATGTTCAATTCATTCAAGTGATTTCAAAAGCTTTCAAATTCATCTCTGTTTACTGATGAAAAAGAATTTATTTGAAATGATTGACAAGAAAAGATTCGCGACAAGCTAGAAATCAACGTCAATCATTTCAACAATGACAGAGCTATACTAGTTTACATTCATTCTTGAATCAGTGAAGATGCAGTCAAAGTCACTTTAGTCAGACATCAGCAAGATTCATTAAACTTTTATTCAATGATCAATGATTTACTAAATGAACTTGCTCAGCTTTACAATGATTCTGACAAAGAGACAAACTTTTGAAAAGAATATGCTAATTTCATTCAAGAAAAGAGCAAATTCAACAACTTTTATTTTATATTTTAACGTCTGTTCTTTTATTTAAAGTATCATGAAAAGCAATTGATTATTGATTTACGAGACAAGATAGTTTATCATCTTCATGCAGCTTGAAGTAATCAGCTGATTCAGTCAGAATCTTTCAATGAAATTTGTAGTTATCTGATTCATTTGAACAATGAGCATTGAATCATGAATGACATCAAAGAAAAGAAATTCTTGATCAAAGTTAGAAAGCAAGTCATCTTTGCTAAGAAATGAGATTCATTGAATTTCTATAGAAAGATTGAAGTCACTACACTCGTCGATCATTCAAAGTTGCATGACGTGATTTTAACTAGCGTCAAAGATATCAATCTACAAGTCGAAATTTGTTTCATCTGTCACAAATCAGATCATACTTCTAGAGAGTGTTCTGATTGATCGAGAGTCAATGCATTAGAAGATGATGAGTTTAATTGATTTACATTGAACTTTAAGTTTGATTCTGATTCAAAAAACTAACTATCTCTTTCAGAATCATTGAAGAGATAGAGATCATATCTTTGTGCAGTCAAATCGAAGTTCTATTGAAAGAAAACTATTTTGAAAAGTCATTTCTGATCAATGCTTCTCTTATCTCTCAGAGCAATTCTTTCAATCTTCGCTCTTTAATAAATAGTGATTTCGTCATCTACATGCTGATACATGACAAGCTAGTCAATAAAGTATGTCAGAAACTTGAAATACAATCTATATCACTAGCAAAAGAGAAGTTAATACGAAATTATGATGAGAAACTAGCTAGAAAAACTATTACTCATAAAATTCTATTCAATCTTACGATCAAAAGTCATAAGAAATTGACTATGTCAATGCTGATAGTTGATATCGAGCATCATGAAGCTATATTGAGCAAACTTTGAATGAACAAAAATGAAATATTATTGAACATGAAACATGATACTATTGTATTCTCTGATCAATTAGATACTTCTATTTCGATTTTTTCAATCTCATCAAATACAAAGCACTCAAGTTGATTACGATCAACTTTGATCTCTTCAGCAGCTCACAGCAAGATCTTTAATATGCTCAAGCACTCAGTTTCATTCATTCAGAAAGAGTCATTCTTGATTCAAAACATAGACATCATCTTTTTTCAAGCATTAGTAAAACGAAAAAAGAAGAATCAGACAAAGATTTTTGCTATGTTCATTGAAGACATCGATAAAGAAATCATCTATAATACTCAATGCAAACTAGATGTCATAAACGTCTTTTCAGTCAATGAAATGACTCAGAATCTAGAAGATATTAAAGTCAAGCTATCATCAAAATATCAGAATTTTCTAGACGTCTTTGATTGAGTTCAAGCAAACAAGCTATCATCTCATCATTCATATGATCATAAAATAAAGCTTACTAGTGATGCAACGTCATCTCGCTGTTGAGCATATTGAATGTCTCTTTACAAGCTTCAGAAAGTAAAGAAATATCTGAACGAGAATCTTTTCAAAGAATTTATAACTTTTAGCAAAGCTTCGTATTTCTCACTCATTCTGTTCACTCTAAAAGCAAATGAAGATCTATGATTCTGCGTTAACTATCAAAAGCTCAATGCTATTATCAAAAGAAATTGCTATTCTCTATTGCTCATAAATAAAATGATCAACAAAATAGTTGATTGCAAGCATCTGACTCAATTAAATATCATTTCAACTTTCAACAAATTGTGAATGCATTTTGATAGTGAGAACTACACTATCTTTATCATCACTTTAGAAACATATAAATCAAAGATGTTATCTTTCAAACTTATCAATAATTTTGTTTCATTTCAGCAGTATATGAATGATGTTTTTTGAAACTTTCTAAATGACTTCTGTCAAGTCTATCTGAACAACATTCTGATCTACAGCAAAACTCAACGAGAACATCAACAACATGTCAAAATGATATTAGATCATCTATGAAAAGCTGATCTACAAGTAGATATTTGAAAGTGTGAATTCAACGTAGAAGAAACTGTTTTCTTAGAAGTCATAGTTTCAAAACAAGATCTTCATATGAATTCTATCAAAGTGAAAGTCATAGTCAACTGAGCTACGTCGATCAATCTAAAGAAAGTTCAAAGTTTCGTGAGATTCATTAACTTCTATCGTTGTTTCATTAAGAACTTCTTGAAGCTAGTCAAATCATTCACTCAGCTGACTAGAAAAAACACATCTTTTGTTTAAAACAAAGTCTGTGTTCAAGCTTTTGATGATCTAAAGAAACAAGTCAGCTCAATCTCAATCTTATGACATTTTGATTCAAAATGACAAACTATTCTGAAAATCAATGCATCTAACTATGTCAAAGATGAAATACTATCACAGTACAATGATGAGAGTATTCTTCATTCAGTAGCATTCTACAGTAAGAGCATGATTCTCGCTGAATGCAATTATCATATCTATGACAAGAAATTGCTAATCATTATTTGATGTTTCAAACATTGAAGACTCATGTTAGAGATCAGCATAGAGCGAGTCAATATGAGTGTCATTTAACTAGAAGATAAATGCTAAGAAAGAAAGATAGCTACAGAAAAGAAGCTGACTACATATGTGTGTTTCTCAGTTGACGCTAGGCTCAATAAAGACTAGTCAAGATGACGAAGCTAGAATAGATTTGACAAGACTAGAAGACTGAGTCTGACAAGACTAGAATCGTGACATTATTCTCTTTTCTTGACTATTCATGTTCGCATGAATGTTGTTTCTTAGTGCGCTTTTCTTGAATATTTGATATGAAAGTCGTCAATCATCTCTTGAGTGTTCATAAATTCGTCGTTGTCAGCGTTATATCAGTTGAGATCGTTGTCATAGCTCTTTCATTTGACTCGATATTGAAGTCGTCTTCTATAGCGTCGAGAGTTCAGTATATCATCGATTTCTCATTCGTCTTCATCTTTTATCACTATTGATCTCGAAGATTCATTCTTTTGATCAGGTAGAGAATCATCGACGGCAGAGCGAAGCAGATCAGAATGAAATACATCATGAACATGCATAGACTCTGATAATTTCAGTTTATATGAAGAGTCAATGAGATCTAGATTGATGAAAGAATCGAGCATTTTGTCATTCAGCTTCTTGAAAGATCTCGCTGTAACAATGTTTCTTTCATTCAAAAACATTTTTGATTTGATCTTGTAATTGATTTTCTTTCTATGCTTGTTAGTCTGATTCATCATTTGCTCTCGTGTTTTGATCAGAGCTTCGCGAGCGAAGATCAGTGTTCTATTCATGTGATTGAATATATCTTCAACTCGAGCGATCTGCAGACGTTCGCGAATGCTTTCATACTCGATGATGTCAGAGTCAAAGCTCATACGAGGGTGAAAGTTCTTGTTCATGAAGAAGAGAGTCAAGAAGATGACTGAAGACAAGACGTTATTGTCGACAAACTCAATCATGAGTAGTCACTTGAATCAGTCGTTCTGCATGTATGAACAGAAGAAACGAAGATATCGCTCAACATTCTGATTGACTCGTTCGCTTTGATCGTCGATCTGAAGATGATAGACGATGAACAATCGAAGAGAAATGCTCAGCCGTTTGCAAAGAAACTTTCAAAGAATGAAGATGAACTGAGAATCTCGATTGAATACAATGAAGCTTGATAGATCGTGAATTCAATATACTCATTGAAGCAACATTTCAGCTGTCTTTTCGACTGTGATATCTTCATCATCAATGATGCAAGAAATATAATGCCTTTCTTTCAACAATCTGCAGATGACAGTCAGAATAGCGTTGTAGTTGTACGAATCAGATAGATCAATAATGAAATTCATGACTATGTTCTGCCATCGCTGTTCAGATATTAATAGAGATTGAAGCAAGTCATTTGATTTATCTCTAGATGTCTTTGATCGTTGACAAACATAGCAGTTTCGAATATATCGATCTACTGTCTTTCGCATGAATGATCAATAGTAGTTTCGTTTGATGATCTTCATCGTTCTAAGAATATCGAGATGATCTATTGAGGGTTGATCGTGCATCTCACGAATCAGATTCATTTGCAGAAGTTCATTGAACGAGACTCATAGCTGACTGTCTTTGTATAAGATTTCATTCTGAACTCGACAATTCTTCAGCTTGATGTCTTCGCATTGTGCTTCGTCTCTTTCTATTGCTTCGCGAAGTAGAGTACAATTCTCGTTGATTTCATTCACGTCAAGAACTTGTTTATAGATTGACTCGCTGACGTTCTTTTCTAGATCAGCAATCTTTATTCGATTCGACGTCAAAATAGTGATTCGTTGATAGCGAACGCGTTCATCATCGAAATCTCTGAGCACGAAGTTAGCTCGACGAGTTAATGCATTGATCTTAATGTTCTGTTTGTCAGATCGATACATTATCTTGAAGTTGAAGTCAGCTAGCTTCTGAACTCAGCGCATCTGACGTCTACTCAGCTCTTTATTCTTCATTAATGACGTCAGAGCTTGATGATCGATGAACATCTTGATTGATAGCTCAGTCAATTTCAGCTCAGATCGTCAATGCTTGAATGCTCGAATGATTGCTAGTAGCTTCTTGTCATAAATCTCGTAATTGCACTTAGCGAGACTCAGATTCTTGCTGTAGTAGATCATTGAATGCAATGTTTCTTCGTCATCATACTGAGAAAGTATGTCATCGTTGACGTAGTTGAATGAGTCTGTTTCAAGAATAGTCTTTCTATTCTGATCAAAATGACGAAGAATAGATGCTTCAGTCATTCATTTCTTCATATGATCAAAGATCGTTTGACAAGCGTGATCTCATTCAAATATCACCTCTTTTTGAGTGAGTTGAATCAGAGAACGAACAATCTTTGAAAAGTTCTTTATAAAACGTCGATAGAAGTTGCAGAAGTCAACGAAGAACTGCATCTGAGTGAGATTTGTAGAAGTAGATCATTCGACTACTGCTTGTACTTTTCTGAGATTCATCTTTAGTTCTTCGATGAATAGCAATAGTTTCAGAAAGAAGATCTTCTGAACATGAAACTCGCACTTGTTTATATTCATCTGAAGATCAGTCTCTTGTAGTCTATGTAGAATTAATTGTACATGTCGCTTATGTTTCTTCAGTGTTTTGCTGTAGATGATAATGTCATCTAGATAGATCTGACAAAACTGATGAAGATAGTCAAATAGCACGTCGTTCATATAGTGTTGATAGAAAGTTGAACCGTTGATTAATTCAAAAGACATCACGTGATATTTGTAGAAATCAAAAGAAGTGATAAAGATAGTCAAATCTTCGCTACCTGAGTGCATTCGCAGTTTATTAAACGCGACAATGATGTTCAATCGAGTCAGATATTTGCTTTCTTGTATACGAGCGAGAGTCTCGTCTATTAATGACAAAGAATAGCAATCTCGTTTGATCAAAGCATTGAGCTTTCTGTAATCAATGCAGAAACGCAAGCTATCGTCTTTCTTTTCAACGAATAGTATGAGCGAAGCGTATGAAGCTGAGCTAGACGATATGAAACCTTTATTCAGATGCTCGATCAGATAGTTCTTCATCTTTTGAAGCTTGTAGTCAGACATATGATAGAGACAACTTTGAGAAGATGTTTTCTCGTCGATCAACTCAATTTTATGATCGTAGAAACGATGAGAAGGTAGTTGATCAGTCATCGCTCGATCAAACACGTCTAGATAGTCATGATATTTCAAAGAAAGCTTAGCTTTGACTTCTTTCAAGATCTCTTCGTGTGAAAGCTCTTGTATATTTACATCTTCGAGTTTATTTCTAGCTGTTTTTAGAAGTCGATCGATTTTCGTGATGATGATCGCGAAAGTAGTCACATTCGATCGTTTGACTAGTGATCTATATGCTGCAGTCTCTATCATTGCTATGTTCATTGAATCG
>JAABUS010001088.1_pt1 | contig 62498 bp, 59 predicted proteins | sample 5560161 | NCBI WGS metagenome assembly JAABUS01 (sample SAMN10711885, study PRJNA513376) | rock metagenome | isolation source: Antarctica rocks | place: Antarctica: Victoria Land, Trio Nunatak nord | collected 2016-01-04
TCGACGTCCCACACGTAGCTGCCGCGGCCGTGGCTGAGCACGAGCCGTGGCGGCCCGTAGGTGCCCATCACGGCGTCGACGTACCGCTGCTCCACAGTCGTCGCGCGCGAGCCGCTGGTTGCGGTCACGACGGCACCACCATCGTGCCGATGCCCTCGTCGGTGAAGACCTCCAGGAGCAGTGCGTGCGGCACCCGGCCGTCGATCACGGTCGCTCTGGTGACCCCGGCGTCGACCGCACGCAAGCAGGCGGCCATCTTCGGGATCATCCCGCTCGCCAGCTGTGGCAGCAGGGTCTTCAGCTCCGTCGTGGTGATCTGTGAGACCACCTCGTCGGCGTCGGGCCAGTCGCGGTAGAGGCCTTCGACGTCGGTGAGCACGACGAGCTTCTCCGCACCGAGGGCGGCGGCCAGTGCGGACGCGGCGGTGTCGGCGTTCACGTTGTGCACCTGTCCGTCGACGTCCGGCGCCACGCTCGACACAACCGGGATGCGTCCGGCGTCGATCAGGTCGTGCACGCTCTCGGGGCGCACGTCGACCACGTCACCCACCAGGCCGACGTCGACCGGCTCGCCGCCGACGACCGCCGTGGTCCGCTCCGCGGTGAAGAGACCGGCGTCCTCGCCGGAGAGGCCGACCGCCAGTGGACCGTGCTTGTTCAGCATCCCCACCAGCTCGCGGCCTACCTGCCCGACGAGGACCATCCGCACCACGTCCATGGCCTCCGGGGTCGTCACCCGCAGACCGCCCTGGAACTCGCTCGCGATACCGAGCCGGTCGAGCATGGCGCTGATCTGTGGGCCGCCGCCATGGACGACGACGGGCCTGATGCCGGCGTACCGCAGGAACACGATGTCGTCGGCGAACGCCTGCTTCAGCGCCGGGTCGGTCATCGCGTTGCCGCCGTACTTGATGACCACGGTGGTGCCGTGGAACGCCTCGAGCCACGGCAGCGCCTCGGTGAGGGTGGCTGCCTTGCCCATGGCGGTGGCCAGGTCGTGGGTCATGAGGCGTACGCCGAGTTCTCGTGCACGTAGGCCGGCGTCAGGTCGTTGGTCCAGACAGTTGCCTGCCGGTCGCCCGACTTGAGGTCGATGGTGACGGTGACGTCGCGACCGCTCAGGTCCACCAGCTCACGGTCGTCGCCGAGCCCGCTGTCGCGGCAGACCCAGACGCCGTTGAGCGCGACGTCGAGGTCGGCGGGGTCGAAGGCGGCCGACGTTGTCCCGACAGCCGCCAGAACCCTTCCCCAGTTGGGGTCGCGACCGAAGATGGCGCACTTGAAGAGGTTGCTCCGCGCCACCGACCGGGCCACTTCGACGGCGTCGTCTTCACTGGCAGCGCTGACGACGGTGATCGCGACGTCGTGCTCGGCCCCCTCCGCGTCGCGCAGCAGCTGCTGGGCAAGGTCGTGGCACAGCTCGGTCAGCGCCGCGGCGAACTCGTCGTACGCCGGTGCAACCCCGCTGGCCGCAGATGCCATCAGCACGACGGAGTCGTTGGTCGACATGCAACCGTCGGAGTCGAGCCGGTCGAATGTGATCCGGGTGGCGGCGCGCAGCGCCTTGTCGGCGGTGCCGACGCCGATATCGGCATCCGTGGTGAGGAAGACGAGCATGGTCGCCAGGCCGGGCGCGAGCATGCCGGCGCCCTTGGCGCAGCCGCCGACCGACCAGCCGTCGGCTGCGACGACCGCCTGCTTGGGGACGCTGTCGGTCGTCATGATCGCCTCTGCTGCGGCGCCTCCCCCTTCGGCGCTCAGCGACGATGCCGCGGCGTCGACCCCTGCGAGCAGCCGTGCGCGGTCGTTGAGCACGCCGATGAGACCGGTCGAGCAGACGATGACATCGACAGGTGCGAGACCGAGCAGCTCAGCCGTCCTCTCGGCCGTCGCGTGCGTGTTGAGGAAACCGGCCGGCCCGGTGTAGCAGTTGGCGCCGCCGGAGTTGGCGACGACGACCTTCGCCGTCCCGGTGCTGACGACCTGTTCGCTCCAGAGCACCGGGTTGGCCTTGCAGCGGTTGCTGGTCCACACCGCAGCGGCCACGAATGCGGGCCCCTCGTTGACGACCAGGGCAAGGTCCGCCGCTCCATCGGACTTGAGGCCGGCTGCGACCCCTGCTGCGGTGAACCCGGCCGGATGGGTCACGGTCATGGCGCCATCCCGACAGTGGTCAGGCCGGCCTGTTCGTCGAGGCCGAGCGCAAGGTTCATGCACTGGACGGCGCCGCCTGCGGTGCCCTTCGTGAGGTTGTCCAGGGCGGCCACCGCGACCAGCCGGTGCGCCCGCTCGTCCACGGTCACCTGCAGGTGAACGGCGTTGCCACCAAGGGTGGCCTTCGTCGCCGGCCAGGTCCCCGCCGGCAGTAGGTGCGCGAACGGCTCCTTCTCGTAGGAGTCGGCGTACACGTCGCGCACCGCCGCGGCGCCGATGGGGCCGGTGAGAGGGGCCGACACCGTGGCGAGGATGCCGCGCGCCATCGGCGCCAACAGTGGCGTGAACGACACTGTGACGGGCTGGTCGGTGAGCCGCGCGAGGTTCTGCTCGATCTCCGGGGTGTGGCGGTGCGTGCCACCGACGGCGTACGCCGTGGCTCCGCCGACCACCTCCGAGGCCGCTAGATGAGGCTGGGGCGCCTTGCCGGCGCCGGAGGTGCCGGAGACGGCGACGACGACCACTGCCGAGGTGTCGACGAGCTGGGCTCGCACCGCCGGCGCGAGCGCCAGTGTGGCCACCGTCGGGTAGCAGCCCGGGACCGCGACCCTGGTGGCTGTGCTCAGCGCGTCGCGCTGACCGGGCAGCTCCGGCAGGCCGTAAGGCCAGGCGCCGGGGCGTTGCCCGCCGTAGAACTCGGTCCAGGCTTCGTCGTCGGTGAGCCGGAAGTCCGCACCGCAGTCGATCACGAGCGTCGCCGGGTCGAGCTCGGCCGCAACCGCCGCGGATGCGCCGTGCGGCAGGGCAAGGAAGACGACGTCGTGCCCGGCCAGCGTCTGCGCTGACGTCTCGGTAAGCACCCGGTCGGCCAGCGGCAGCAGGTGCGGGTGCTGGCTGCCAACCGTTCGGCCGGCGTGTGTGGCCGCCGTGAGCGTGCCGATCTCGACGTCAGGGTGAGCGAGCAGCAGCCGTAGCAGCTCGCCGCCGGCGTACCCACTGGCGCCCGCCACGGCCACGGTGAAGGTCATGGCATGAGTATGTCAAGAGCCACACATTCATGCAAGCCGGCGACTCGTCAGGCTGCCGCAGGCGTGCGGGTGTCCACCTGACCCTGACAACTCTGTCGCGGTAGAGCGCGGTCAGCTGCGCAGTGTGGCGCCGAAGCGGTGTGCAGCCATCGCCACAGCACCGTGGCGGGCTGCCTTGATCTCGGCGTCGGTCAGCGTCCGGTCGGGCGCGCGGAACCGCAGCGAGAACGCCAGCGACTTCTTGTCATCACCGATCTGCGCGCCGGTATAGACGTCGAACAGCCGCACCGACTCGAGCAGCTCGCCGGCGCCCTCGCGCAGCGCCGCCTCCACCTCGCCTGCCAACACCTTCCGGTCGACGACGAGGGCGACGTCCTCCTTGGCGACCGGGTAGGACGACAGGCGCGGCGCCAGCACCAGCTCGGGCGCCTGCTGCAGCAGTGCGTCGAGGTCGAGCTCGGTGACCGCGGTCCGGGGTGGGACCGCGTACGCCGAGCACACCGTGGGGTGGAGCTCACCGGCGTAACCCAGCACGGTTTCCCCCAGCAGCACCCGGGCGCAGCGCCCGGGGTGCCAGGGCGCCTGCTGCGCCGGCTCGACGCGGACGTCGAGCCCGACGGCGCGGGCGACCTCGCGCGCCGCCTCGACGGCATCGGGCCAGCCGGCCGGACGGCTCTCGCCCCACCAGCCCGCCTGGCCCCGAGCACCGCAGACAACCACGGCGACGTGCAACGGCTGGTCGGGCAGCGCGGCCTCGAGCTCCTTGAGCTCGTCGACCGTCGGGGCACGGTCGACACCCAGCTTCGGCGCCTTCGGCCGGCCGGCGACGCCGGGCAGGAAAACGCTGCCCAGCTCGTAGAGGCCGATGTCGGAGCGGCCACGGCTCACGTTGCGGGCCAGCGCGCGCAACAACCCGGGGACCAAGGTGGTGCGGAGCAGCGGCTCCTCCTCCGACAGCGGGTTGGCGATCCGCAGCGCGGCGCGGCGTTCGTCGTCGGCCTCGAGCCCGAGGGCCGCCCAGTCCTGGTCCCCGACGAAGGGGTAGACCAGCGCCTCGACGTAGCCGGCGGCGGCGAGCGCGAGGCCGACCCGGCGACGCAGCCGTTGCCGTTTGGTCCAGCCCCGGCCGGCCGGCGCCACAGGAAGGATGCTCGGGACGGCGTCATAGCCGACGATGCGCAGCACCTCCTCGACGAGGTCGTGCGGGTCGCGGATGTCGGGGCGCCACGGCGCGGGCGTCGCGGTGATCGTGCCGTCGGCCTCCACGACCTCGCACCCGACCGTGCGCAGCGCGTCGGCTGCCTGCCTGTCGGAGACCGCGAAGCCCCCGACCCGGCTCGGCAGCTGGGCGTCGATGGTGATGGCCTCACGCCCGGCCGGTGCGCCCACCACAGCGGCGGTGTCGGCGATCCGGCCGCCACCGTGCTCCACCAGCAGCTCCGCGACCCGGCGGGCCGCCACCTGCGAGATCGTCGGGTCGATACCGCGCTCGAACCGCTTCGACGCCTCGCTCGGCAACCGGTGCCGGCGAGCCGCGCGGGCGATCGTCACCGGGTCGAAGTGCGCGGCCTCGATCACGACCGACGTCGTCGCGTCGCTCATCTCGGTCTCCTCGCCACCCATCACGCCGGCGAGGCCGATCGGCCCGCGGGCGTCGGTGATGAGGAGGTCCTCGGGGTGGAGGTCGCGCGCAGCCCCGTCAAGGGTGACCAGCTTCTCGCCGAGACGGGCGCGCCGTACGACGATCGGGCCCCGCAGCGCAGCCTTGTCGTAGCCGTGCAAGGGCTGGCCAAGCTCGAGCATGACGTAGTTGGTGACGTCGACCGCGAGCGAGACCGGTCGCATCCCCGCCAGCTGGACCCGCCGGGCGAGCCAGCGGGGCGATGGGGCCGTGGCGTCGATCCCCTCGACCTCCAACGTCACGAACACGTCGCAGCCCGAGCTGTCCGCGATCTCGACAGGGTAGCCGGCGCCGGCGGCAGCAGCGGCGTACGTGTTCCCTGGGTCGTGGAACTCCACGCCGTACGCCGTCGCGGCCTCCCGCGCCACCCCCCGGACCGACAACGCGTAGGCGCGGTCGGGGTTGATCTCGAACTCGATCACGTCGTCCTGCAGGTGCAGCACGTCGACGGCGTCATCGCCCGGGGACCCCTCAGCTGGACCCAGCACGAGGATGCCGGACGCCTCGTCGCCAAGACCCAGCTCGCGCACCGAGCAGATCATGCCGTCGGACACGTGACCGTAGGTACGCCGGGCGGTGATCTCGAAGCCGCCGGGCAGCACCGCACCGGGCAGTGACACGACTACCAGGTCTCCCTCCCCGAAGTTGTCCGCGCCACAGACGATCCCGCGCGGTGCGCCCTCCCCGACGTCGACCTGACACCAGCGCACCGTCTTGCCGTTCGAGTGCTCTTCTGCTTCGAACGTCAGCACCCGGCCCACCACCAGCGGGCCGGACACGTCGGCGCCGGCGGCTTCCAGCGCCTCGAGCTTGAGGCCGAGGAGCGTCAACCGGTTAGCGAGCTCGACCACGTCGATGTCTGCTGGCAGCTCGACGTAGTCCCGCAGCCAGGACACGGGGACCCGCATTACAGCTCCGTTCCGAACGGCAGCGCGAACCGGACGTCGCCCTCGACCATGTCACGCATGTCCTCTACGCCGTGCCGGAACATCAACGTGCGCTCGACACCCATCCCGAAGGCGAAGCCGGAGTACGTCTCGGCGTCCACACCGGAAGCGACCAGCACCCGCGGGTTGACGACACCGCAGCCGCCCCACTCGATCCAACCCTCACCCCGGCAGGTGCGGCACGACTCGACGTCGGGCTGGATGCCGCGGCAGACGAAGCACTTTAGGTCGACCTCCGCCGACGGCTCGGTGAAGGGGAAGTATGACGGCCGGAAACGGGTGGTGATCCCGTCGCCGAACATGGCAGCCGCGAAGCGGTCGAGGGTGCCCTTGAGGTGCGCCATCGTCAGCCCGCGGTCGACCGCGAGCCCCTCTACCTGGTGGAAGACGGGTGTGTGGGTCGCGTCGAGCTCGTCGGTGCGGTAGGTGCGACCTGGGCAGATGACGTAGATCGGCGGCTCGCGGGTCAGCATGCTGCGCGCCTGGACGGGCGACGTGTGGGTTCGCAGCACCACTCCGGCGTCCTCCGGCTCGAGGAACATCGTGTCCTGCATCGACCGGGCCGGGTGATCGGCGCCGAGGTTAAGCGCGTCGAAGTTGAGCCACTCCGCCTCCACCTCGGGCCCTTCGGCGACCTCCCAGCCCATCGCGATGAATACGTCGCCGATCCGCTCCTGCAGGGTCGTCAACGGGTGGCGGGCACCCCTCGGGTCACGGTCGTACGGCAGCGTGACGTCGACGGACTCCTCCACGAGCATCCGCTCCTCGCGCTCGATCTCCAGCTGAGCGGTACGCCGGGTCAGCGCCTGGTTGACCGCTCCCCTGGCTTGTCCGACCCGTTGGCCGGCGTCCTTGCGCGCCTGCGGCGGCAGCGCCCCGATCTCTCGGTTGGCGAGCGCCAGCGATGACCGGTCGCCGGCGTGGGCGAGGCGAGCCTGCTTGAGCTCGTCAAGACTGGTCGCTGCCTCGATGGCGGCGACCGCCGCGTCACGCATCGCTGCTACCTCGTCGGCGTGCAGCGGCGTCACCTCGACCGGGTCGTAGTCCTTGTTCGGGCCTGACATGAGCTCGCTTTCGACGGGGGCGGCACCCGAAGTCTAGGAACTAGGCCCGAGGACCCGCGAATCAGTTTCGGCTGCTGTCTCGAGCGCCGAGGGGGAAGCCGGCCGCATCAGTCGAGCCCGGCGGGTCGGCCAGGTGGCAGCACGACCCGCATCCGGGCACCACCCGACGGCGACTCCTCGACCTTAACGACGCCGTCATGCGCAGCCACCAGGCCGCCGACGATGTAGAGGCCCAGCCCTGACCCGCCGCCGCGGCCCTGCTTCCAGAACTTCGTGAAGATCCGTGGCCTGATGTCGGGGTCGACGCCGAGGCCGTGGTCGTCGACGATGAGCTCGGCTCCGCCGTCTTCAGCACCGACGATGGTGACGTCGACATCTCCGTCGCCGTGTTTGATGCCGTTCTCGACGAGGTTCGCGACCACTTGCGCGAACTTGTCGCGGTCAACCCAGGTCAGCGCGCGGTCGTCACCGTGCAGCGAGATCGTCCGCTCCCCGGGAACCGACAGCGGCTCGAGCTGTCGGCGTACGGCTTCGACGAGGTCCACAGGCTCCTTGCGCAGGGAAAGTCGGCCGGCGTCGATCCTTGCCACGTCGAGCAGCTCGGCGATCAGCCGGCTGAGCCGGTCGGCGTCGGCGTCGACGGTGCGCAACATCAGCTGCTTCTGCGAGTCCGTGAACCGGTCCCACTTCGACAGCAGCGTGGACGTGAAGCCTTTGACGCCGGTGAGGGGTGACCGGAGCTCGTGGGCGACGGTCGCCACGAGGTCGGAGCGCGCGAGGTCGACGCGTTCGCGCGACCGTCCGTCACGTAGCCCCACCACGACCCGTTCGACGCTCCCGGCCGGAGCTCGTCGGTGCAGGGCAACCGTGGCGAGCACCTCGGTGCCACGGGCGGTGCGCCAGGAGCACTCGACGAGGCGACGGCGCACGGCAAGCCCGGTGTAGGGCAGCACGCAGTTGAACCAGTCGTTGCCATCGAGGTCCTGCAGCTCCATCACCTCGCCCAGTGGTCTGCCCACGGGCTCCGGACCGTTGTACTCGACCAGTCGAAGCGCCGCCGCGTTGACATGGGTGACCAGTCCGTCGGCACCGGCGACCACCACGCCGTCGGGCAGCGCGTCGAGCAGCGTGTCGGAAGCCACCCACACCACCTCGCTTCAGCTCCGTCGAAGTCCCGCGCGCTAGCGCCGCGGGTAGAACGTACCGAAAGATCGATCAGGAGGTGCGCTGCGCGCGGGCCGACGCGTAGAGGCACACCGCTGCTGCGGCGGCAAGGTTGAGGCTCTCGGCGCGGCCGTAGATCGGGACACGGACGACATGGTCGGCGAGCGCGGTGTCGGAGGCTGCGAGCCCGTGTGCCTCGTTTCCGAACAGCCACGCGCTCGGGGCTGCCAGCGTGCCGGCGTCAGCAGCGCTGATGAGGTCGACGTCGCCGGCGCCGTCGGCCGCCAGCACGCGGAGCCCGGCTCGGCGCGCCCGCCCCACGACGTCGTCCACGGTGGGACCGAAGACGACCGGCAGGTGGAAGAGCGAGCCTGCGCTGGCGCGTACCGCCTTGCCGTTGTAGGGGTCGACCGACGCCCCGGCCAGCACGACCGCATCCGCTCCCGCGGCGTCGGCGCAGCGGATCACGCTACCGGCGTTGCCAGGGTCGCGTACGTCGACGCAGATGGCGAGCAGTCGCTGCTGCGTCATCACGAGGTCATCGAGGGGTACGTCGAGGAACCGGCAGACCGCGACGACCCCTTGCGAGCTCACGGTGTCGGTGAGGGTGGCCAACCCGTCAGGATCGGTGGGGTGCCACGGCACCTCGGCAGTCCGGGCGGCGGCGTGAAGGTCGCGATGGCGGTCCTGGTCGTCGGAGGAAGCAAAGATCTCCACCACGCAGCCGGGGACACCGAGCGCCTCACGTACCGCCTGCGGTCCTTCCGCCAGGAACATCCGGGCGGACGTGCGAGAGGCACGTCTGGTGAGCTTGCGGGCCGCTTTCACGCGCACCGAACGCGCGGTCATCGGCTGCTGGCTCGCCACGACGTGCCTCTTGGGTCGCTCCCGGGTCAGGCAGACGTCTTCTCGGCCTGTGCCGGTGCCGGCTGAGCCGGAACGGCGGCGCGGGCTACCTCGACAAGCGCCACAAAGGCAGCGTTGTCGTTGACGGCGAGGTCGGCGAGGATCTTGCGGTCCACCTCGACCCCGGCCTCACGCAGACCCTGGATGAACCGGTTGTAGGTCATCCCGTTGGCCCGGGCGGCGGCGTTGATCCGCTGGATCCAGAGCCGGCGGAAGTCACCCTTGCGAGCCTTGCGGTCGCGGTAGCTGTACACCAGCGAATGGGTGACCTGCTCCTTGGCCTTGCGGTACAGCCTCGAGCGCTGCCCTCGGTAGCCGGCTGCCCGCTCGAGGGTCTCCCGGCGCTTCTTGTGGGCGTTGACAGCCCTCTTGACGCGTGCCACTTCACATACTCCTAGAAATCAAAGACTCGCGGACAGGGTCGGTCACTTGCCGAGAAGCCGCTTGACCTGCTTCATGTCGCTCTTGGCGAATTCCACGGCGCCGGCATGCCGCCGGCGGTGCTTTCTCGACCCCCGGATCGGTGTAGACGCGAATGCGGCGCCCGCCTTCCGGCGTGCCCGCAGGCGGACGAGCTTGCCCGAGCCCGTGATCTTCACGCGCTTGGTCATCCCTGAGTGGCTCTTCATCTTCGGCATGGTGCCGCTCTCCGTCTCTCGATGCATCCGCGCCGTGTGGTGCGGACTGCTGGTGCTGCGGTCACGGGGCTTCCCGTGACGGTGACTCACATACCGGGGTCGAGGCTCTCCGAGCGCTTGCGCGTCCGCTTCGGCTCTTCCTTGGCCGCGTCGGAGCGCTCGGTGCGTTCAGTGCGTTCCAGGTCGCGGTCGGCAGCGCGCTCGGCGGCGCGCTGTGCACGCTCCAGCTTCGCCTCTGCCTTCGCCTCGGACTTCTTCTTGTGCGGGCCAAGCACCATGATCATGTTGCGGCCGTCCTGTTTCGGCGAGGACTCGACGAAACCGAGCTCCTCGACGTCACCGGCCAGTCGCTGCAGCAGCCGGAACCCGAGTTCGGGGCGGTGCTGCTCACGTCCGCGGAACATGATCGTGATCTTGACCTTGTCGCCCTCTTTGAGGAAGCGCACCACGTGACCCTTCTTGGTCTCGTAGTCGTGCGCATCGATCTTGGGGCGAAGCTTCATCTCCTTGATGACCGTGTTGGTCTGGTTGCGCCGTGTCTCGCGTGCCTTCTGTGCGGTTTCGTACTTGAACTTGCCGTAGTCCATGAGCTTGCAGACCGGCGGGCGAGCCGTCGGTGCCACCTCGACCAGGTCGAGGTCTGACTCCTGGGCCAGCCGCAACGCATCGTCGATCCGGACGATGCCGACCTGCTCGCCGTTGGGTCCGACAAGGCGCACCTCGGGGACGCGGATGCGGTCGTTGACGCGCAACTCCGTGCTGATGGGTCCTCCTGGTTGGTGGGAACTGATGCTTCGGCGCCACCCTCCGGCTGCCGAGTGTCAGGCAACAAACCTGCCCGACACTGGGACAACAAGCTGTCCTCATGGGCAAACAAGAGGGCTTCCGCGCCAACACGGAAGCCACCACGCACACCCTGCAGGCAGGGGTACGGCGAGTCGCCGTCAGGCTTCTCGCGACCGGACCCGACGACCGAGATGGTCGGTGCGGGTGGGAGGTGGTCTCCGCTTTGTACCACTGTCACAACGCCACCGGTGAGGGCGGCATTCCGTCGTACGGACGGGGATGACAGGTAGGTCAGTGCGTGATGTTACCAGTGCGCTCCGTCCCCGTCACATCGTCGGTCGGGCGGTGACCCGGCGGCGCCACCGCGTCCCCGACCGGCACCCAGGCGTCTCCCACGGCGGTTGGTGTCAGCACCTTGCCGGCCGCGAGCTGCTCGAGGTCGGGCGTCTCGACGACACACATCACCGGTCCGGCGACGTCGACGAGCAGCGCGCTGGCACCCTCCTGGATCGCGGACCGGGCGGCGTCTTGGCAGCTGATGGGGACGGGACGGGCCGCTGGGTCCCAGGCCCGTAGCGCCTGGAGGCTCGTGAAGGCCAGCAACGCCGTCCGGCCGTCCCGGCCCTGCATCATCACCGCCGCGATGTCCGTGCGCTTGTCGTGGGCCAGGCCACTCTCGTCGCGTTCGACCTCGGTTGCCAGCTCGGTTGCCAGCTCGGTTGCCAGCGCCACCACGGGCACCAAGACGCGGCTGCGGGACAGCGCAGCGAGTACCGGCGCGCCGCTCCCGCCGCGGGCGTAGCCCGCGAGCGCCTCCGTGACCGCAGGGTCAGGCTCACCGGTGTCGCCAGCGAACCCTGGATCCGGGAGCGACCTCATGGTCAGCACGGTAGTCGGCCGGTGGCGCTGCCCTGCGACCATGGTCGCGTGCCCATGCCCGCGCAGCTCTACCCACCCCCGATGACCAGCCACCACCCGCCCGGCGTTTGCCATGTGAACAAGCCAGCTGGCTTGTGAACATGGCAAATCTGTCGTGTGCAGAGGCCATTTGCCTTGCTGACTCCGACCGCAGCTCGGGCATGTGCGGAATTGGCATCCGGTGACTCCGGCACGTCCCGCCCGCCGCAGCCCGGGCATGCGCGGAGCTGGCATCCGGTGATCCCGGCACCACCCGACCAGCAGCCAGACCCCTTGGCGGCATCCATCGTCGACCGCGTGAGGGCTACGCCGGCGCGGCTCGGCCGGACCCGGCTGGTAGCTGTCGACGGCCCGGCCGGCTCCGGCAAGACCACGCTGGCCGCCTCCCTCGACTCCGAAGGCCAGGCGCGCGGCCTCGACATCGCAGTCGTGCACCTCGACGACATGTACGCCGGCTGGGCGACCGACTTCGACGAGCTATCCACCCGTGTGCTGAGCCAGCTGCTGACACCGCTGTTGCACGGTACGACCGCTAGCTGGCAGCGCTACGACTGGGACGCCGGGAGATTTGACGGATGGGAACCTGTGGCACCACCCGACGTGCTCGTCCTCGACGGCTGCGGTTCGGGTGCGCTGGCGCTCGCGGCGTACACGAGTCTGCTGGTGTGGGTCGAGGCGCCGCCAGAGGTGCGGATCGAGCGCGGTGTCGCCCGCGACGGTGAGCAGGTGCTCCCGCACTGGCTGGCCTGGATGGACCACGAGCGGGAGCACTTCGCGACCAACGGCACCCGGGAGCGAGCCGACGTCCGGCTTCCTACCTGAGGCGGCCGGAATGCCGGCCGCGCAGCTGTCAGGTGAGCGCCGCGGTGAGCTCCAGATGTACGCCGTCGGGGTCCTCGAACGACAAGATCGCCATCCCCACATCGGTCAGGTCGGTGACCTCGCCGTGCGTGATGCCGGCCTCCTCGAGCGCCTGGTGGGCGGCGACGAGGTCCTCGCGTGAACCGACCTGGAAGCTGACGTGGTCGAGTCCGGTGCCGTCGGAGTCGAACCGCTGGCCGGCCGGTGCGACCGGCCGCAACCCGAACAGCGCGCCCGACGGTGTCTGGTAGATCGTGCCGCCGAAGATGTCTGCCGGCGACGCGTTCACCTCCGGGTCGTCGGCGTCGGCTGAGCGGTCGACCGCGACCGGCCAGCCGAACACCTGGTCGTAGAACGCCTTCGAACGGGCGATGTCGGTCACGGTGAGGCGGACATGGGCGAAGCCTTGGCTGTCGATGAGAGGCATGGCCCGGGTGTACCCATTCACCCGCGATTCAACGGGACCACGTCGCCGGGGACCGCTAGCTCAAAGGCGGGCGGTATCCGGTGGGCTCTCCGGAGCCGAGGTCGACGATGGCCGCGACCGGTCCCCCGCCGTCCGGTCCTTGGTGGGCGGCCGAGACCGACACGAACACGGCGGGGTCTCCCGTCACGGCCGCGGTGACGCCGCCGACGCACGACTTGATCTGCCGGTGCCAGTGCACGTCGGAGTCGTCGAGCATGGCGTTGCGGCGGCCGTGCACGTTGCCGTCCTGCGACACCTCGCACTTCAGGAACACGTTGACGAGGCGCCCGTCGAGGTCGGTCCAGTGCGGACGCTCGGGCAGGTCGAGACCCGCCTCCCGGATCGCCGTCCAGATGCCGTCCTGGTCGAGGGCGTCGCGCATCACGGAGTGACCGACGCGGTACCGCCCGCCGACGCCGCGGGTGTTACCCACGACGACCACCTGGGCCTGGTCGAGTTCGACGCCCGACGAGCACGACGCGACGGCGGAGTAGAGCTCGCGGTTGTGCATGACGTCGGCGTCGGACGGCATCTCGATCTCGCCGAGAGCTACGCCGATCCCCAGCGCGGTGCACCCGTTGGACAGGTCCATCGACTGGTGGGTCTCCTCGGTCCAGACCGTCTTGCCCCGCGCCTTGGCGTCGCGGATCGTGTGGATGGTCAGCAGCGGCGTCTTGGTCTGCACGTAGTGGACGTCGACCGGGTCGTCGATCCCCGCTTGCCGCATGGCAGCCTCGACCGCGGCGGCGACCTTCGTGACCATTGCGGTGCGGCCGATGTCTTCTGGGTACAGCCGCTCGCTCATCGCGAAGCCGACGGTGAGCCGCGGCTCGTCGGTCTGCTCGACCGTTTCGGCGGGCACCGTCGCGAAGATCGTCGCGTGGGGGCTGATGACGCCGTCGGTGCCGCCCGACCAGACGATCGGGACCTGCTTGGCCTCCTCGGCTGAGCGGCTGCCCTTCTCGACCAGCACCTCACGGAACGCCCGGTCCGCGATGATCCGGGTGTAGTCGTTGACTCCACCGTTGCCCTCGGTCTTGCCGATCACGGCAACGACGCGGTCCGCCTCGATCACCCCGTCGTCGATCAGCGCGGCAAACCCACTCGCGTCCGACACGTGCTTGATCGCGACCTTGCGTACTTCGATCGGCTCCGGCATGACTTCCCTCTCGCTTGCTGTCGTTGTCTCGGTCGTCTTCTCGGTGCGTGCGCGGTCTGTCGCGGCGGCTCAGCCGGCCACGACGACGGTCCCGGACTCGCCCCTGAGCCCGGCGACGATGTTGCTCAGACTGGTGATGACGCCGGTGTTGCCGGTCTGCTCGACGTAGCGGCAGATCGCGTCCACCTTCGGTCCCATCGAGCCGCTGGCGAAGTGGCCGTCGGCTGCGTACGAGCGAAGCTGCTCCACAGTGACCCGTCCGATCGGCTGGGCCGCGTCGGTGCCGTAGCCGACGATCGCGTGGTCGACGTCGGTCGCGATCACCAGCCGATCAGCCTCGACGGACCTCGCCAGCAGTGCCGCCCCGAGGTCCTTGTCGATGACGGCCTCCACCCCATACAGGACGCCGTCGTCGCCGCGGACCACCGGAATCCCGCCACCGCCGTTGGCGACCACGAGGTATCCGGCGTCGGCAAGCGTCATCACCACGCCGGCATCGAGGATCTCCCGCGGCTCGGGCGAGGCGACGACGCGACGCCAGCCTTTGTCGCCGCGGTCCTCGAAGTACTGGCCGTGCTCGATCAGCACCTGTGCCTCGTCCTTGGGAAGGAACCGGCCGATCGGCTTGCTGGGCTTGCGGAAGCCCGGGTCCTCGCTGTCGACGCGGGTCCTGGTGACCACGGCGGCGGTTGGTCGACGTACGCCGCACTGCGCCAACGCCGCCTCGAGAGCGTTCATCAGCACGAAACCGAGCGTGCCCTGCGTCTGGGCGCCGCACCAGTCCAGCGGCACAGGGGGCACGACAGCCGCGGACAGCTCGTTCTTGACGAGCAGGTTGCCGACCTGCGGCCCGTTGCCGTGGGTGATGACGACGTCGACGCCCTCTGCCACCAGCCCGGCGACGGCCGCCATCGCGGTCTGCGCGGCGGCGATCTGGTCGTCGGGGCCGACGCTGCCGTCGGCGGAGGTCATAGCGTTGCCACCCAGCGCGACCAGGACTCTCATGGCCTTGACCCTAAGGAGATGCGGAGCTCCCCACAAACGGCGACACTCGCCCAACGGATCCGCATCCTTCGGCACTGGTCGCTGCTGGCTGGTCGCTGCTGGCTGGTCGATGCCGGCTGGTCGATGCCGGCTGGTCGATGCCGGCTGGTCGATGCCGGCTGGTCGATGCCGGCTGGTCGGTGCCGGCTGGCACAATCGCCCGATGGCTGCCACCCCTACCCCCCTCGTGGTCTTCGACTGCGACGGTGTGCTCGTCGACAGTGAGCGGCTGGCGGTGGACCTCGATGTCCGCGTGCTGGGCAAGCTCGGCTGGCAGATCACCCGCGAGGAGGTCGTCGAGCGCTTCCTCGGCCGCAGCGACGCCGACGTACGTGCAGACGTCGAGGCGTATCTCGGCCGTCCGCTGCCGGGCGACTGGGACGAGGGCTGGGTCGACGACTACCGGCGGGTGCTCGAGGAGGAGCTGGTCGCCGTTCCCGGGGTCGCCGACGCCGTGGCCGAGCTGACCGCTCGTGGGTACGCGACGTGTGTGGCGTCCAGCGGCTCGCACGCCAAGATGGAGCACACCCTCGCGCTCACCGACCTGTGGACGTGGTTCGAGGGCCGGATCTTCAGCGCCACCGAGGTCCCGCACGGCAAGCCGGCGCCCGACCTCTTCCTGCACGCCGCTGCGACCATGGGGTTCGAGCCGTCCGCCTGCGTCGTCGTCGAGGACAGCCGCTACGGCGTCGCCGCCGCGCGGGCCGCCCACATGTCGGTGGTCGGGTATGCCGGCGGAATCACGCCGCCGGACCACCTCGCTGACGCCGACATCGTGATCACCGACATGGGCGATCTCGTCGCGACCATCGAGGGGTTGTCCACCTGAGCCGCAGCCGTGTCAGGCCCACGGCGTCAACCGAGGTCAGGCACGTCCAGGTCGAGGTCGAGGCGCTCGCCGAGCAGCACCAGAGCACGGGCGGCCGCCCGGCGTACGTCGGCGTTCTCGTCGCTGAGCGCCCCCTCGACGATCGCGACGTGCTCGGTGTCGCCGTTGGCCCCGAGACAGCGAGCCGCCTGCTGTCGCACCCGCGGCAGCTCATGGTCGACCAGGGCCACCGCCCCCGGGCCGGACTCGCCGATCTGCCGCAATGTCGACACCTTGAGACACATCTCGGCAGGCCGCCAGTGCTCGTCACCGAGGCCCGCTACGACGACCGGTGCCGCCGACTCCGCCCAGACGTAGAGAAGGCCGCGAGCACCCCAGGTGCGCACCCAGTAGTCGTGCCAGCTCGGGTCGAAGGCTGCCCGGCCGCAGTTCGACCCGAGATAGTCGAGCATCGCGACGTAGCCGTGCGGATCGGCACCTGACAGTAGGTCGGCGCACCAACCGGCGGCGGTCGCCGCGCCCGCCCGTTCACCCAGCTCGGTGACGAGGTCGCGGACGCTGGCGTCCGGCCTCGACGGCGGGGGCAGCGAAGGCACCGTCACGTCGCCATCGTCGCACCCCGAAGGCCTGAGGTAGGCCACCGCCGGAGGCGGCAGCCGACGGCGAGGATAGGGCGTCCTCCCGATGTGAAGGGGTGCCTTAGCCGACGAGATTCGACTCATCAGATCACCACACCGTGCTGAGGAGCCGACATGTTTCCCACCCAAGACCTCTTCATCCAGGCCGAGCTCGACTACCGCGTGCAGCGGATGATCGCCGACCGCGAGGCCGCCGAGCAACGTCGAGTCGCCCGGGCAGCCGCCCGCGACCGCCGCCGCGAGCGTCCCGTCCGTAGCCCTCACCACCAGACCGCAACCGCCCGCTGAGGTGACCGGCGCCGACACCGAGCAGAACGCACCCACCCGGGCAGCGAGCCGACGGTCCATGGACCCACCGTCGGAGCGGGCGAGCATGATGGTGGACGTGCCACCCGAGCTGTCTGCGCTGCTGCCGCTGGTCGGCCGCACCGACGAGCTGTCCGGGCTGCTGCGGCTGGTCGGCCTCGCCGACGACGATGCACCGGCTGCCCCCGCGGTGGTCGTCGCCGGTGACGCCGGGGTCGGCAAGAGCCGGCTGCTGGCCGAGCTTCGTGCCCACGCAGACGACGCCGGGTGGCAGGTGCTGCTCGGCCACTGCCTCGACTTCGGCGACAGCGCTCTGCCGTACCTGCCGTTCACCGAGATCTTCGGCCGGCTCCAAACCGACTCCGCCGCACGTGCCGACGCTGTCGCGGCGGCCCACCCCGCCGTACGCCGACTGATGCCCGGCCGCCGGGTCATCTCCGACGAGCCAAAGGCGGCCCAGCCGACCGACCGCGCCGACCTGTTCGAAGCCGTCCACGCCACCTTCGAGCAGCTCGGTGCGGAGTCACCCGTGCTCGTGCTCGTCGAGGACCTCCACTGGGCGGACCAGTCGACCCGCGACATGCTCAGCTTCTTGTTCACCCGGCGGTTCACCGCACCGGTCGCCGTCGTCGTCACCTATCGCAGCGACGACCTGCACCGCCGGCACCCGTTGCGGGCGTCGGTCGCGCAGTGGTCACGCCTGCCGGGGGTGGTGCGGCTGTCCCTCGGTCCGCTCAGCGACCACGACGTCCGCTCGCTCGTCCACGCCATGCATCCGGCTCCGTTGACCGAACGCGACGTGCAGGGGATCGTCGCCCGCGCCGAGGGCAACGCCTTCTTCACCGAGGAGCTCGTCGGCGCCGCCGACCGCGACGACCGCACCCTGCCCGACGATCTCGCCGACTTGCTGCTGCTGCGGATCGACCAGCTCGGCGACGACGAGAAGCTGGCCGTCCGGGCAGCCTCCGCCGCAGGGCGCCGGGTCTCGCACGAGCTGCTGACCCGCGTGGTCGACCTGCCCCCGGCCGCCTTGGACCACGCCCTCCGGGCCGCCGTCGATGGTCACGTGCTGGTGCCGGCGGGCGGCGACAGCTATGCCTTCCGGCACGCCCTGCTCGGCGAGGTGGTCTACGACGACCTGCTGCCGGGCGAGCGGGTCCGGCTGCACCGCGCCTACACCGAGGCCTTCAGCGACGGCGGCGTCACCAGCACTGCGGCCGAGGTGGCCCGCCACGCCCGCGCCTCCCATGACGTGCCCACGGCGATCCGGGCCAGCATCGAGGCCGGCGACGAGGCGATGAGCGTAGGCGGGCCTGACGAGGCCGCGCACCACTACCAGGTCGCGCTGGGACTGCTCGCCGACCCGCACCCGGCCGACACCGGCCAGGGCGGCGCCCCACCGTCCGACCGTCCGGTCGAGCTCAGCGAGCTTGTCGACCTCAGCATCAAGGCCAGCGAGGCGGTTGCCGTCGCCGGTCAGCCGCTCCGCTCGGTCCAGCTGCTGCAGGAGCAGCTCGACCAGCTCGGCGACGTTCTCGAGTCGCATGACCGGGCTCGCCTGCTGCTGGCGCTGGCGACGGCTGCACTGGTGATCGACACCGACTTCGACCCGCTCGACGTCACCAGCCAGCTGCTCGACACCGTCCCAGCAGAGCCGCCGACGTCGTTGCGCGCCCGTGTGCTGAGCGCGCACGCCCGCGCCCTCGCCGGGCGCGGTCACGACGACGAGGTGCTGCGGTTCGCCAGCGAGGCGCTCGCGGTCGGGCAGGAGCTCCGCCTCCAGACCGTCGTTGCCGACGCCCGCACCACCATGAGCCGCCTCGACGAACAACGCGGCGATCCTGACTCGTCGCGCAAGGCGCTGGCCGAGATCGTCGAGCAGGCCCGCAACCACAACGACGTCGTGAGTGAGCTGCGCGGCCAGCACAGTCTGGGCGGCATCTTCTTCGAGGCGGGCCGCGTCGAAGAGGCGCACGCCGCCTACCGCGAGGGCGCCGCCCGTGCCGCCAGGCTAGGCCGGCCTTGGGCGCCGTACGGACTCGACTCCCGGGCGCTGGCGGGGCTCACCGCCTACGTCGCCGGTGACTGGGACGCGGCCTCTCGGCTGGTGGACGTCACCGGTGAGGCGCCACCGCCGCCGGCCGAGGCGACCCTGGCCAGCGTCGCGATGGCCGTCGCCGCCGGCCGCGGGGACCACGACGCGATCGACCGCTTCGCCCGGATGTCGACGTGGTGGGACGCCGACGGCATGCTCGCGGTGATCAGCGGCGGCGCGGCGATCGACCTGCACGGGGACGCCGGCGACCTCGACGCCGCCCTCGCCGCCCACGACCACGTCACCGCGGTCGTGCGCCGGCTCTGGCAGGCAGACTGGTTCTTCGCCGAGGTACGGCTGGCGGGGCTGGCGATCGGACAGCTCGCGACCCAAGCCGCTCGGGCCAGCGCCGCCGAACGCCAGACGCTGGCCGCCCGCGGTGCACAACTCGCCGAGACTGCCGCCGAGACGATGGTGCACGCTCAGCGTCACTTCTCGGCGATCGGTCCGGAGGGGCGTGCCTGGGCGGCCCGGGTCGAGGCAGAGATGCTGCGGTTGCGCTGGCTCACCGGCGACGACCCGCCCGAGCGAGACGTCCTGGTGAAGTCGTGGGAGGACGCGGTCGCCGGTTTCGAGTCGTTCCGGCACCGGTTCGAGACCGCCCGGTCGCAGGCGAGGCTTGCCGCGGTGCTGCGATCGCTCAACCGGCCCAGCGAGGCCCGGCCGGTCGCCGACGCGGCCCGCACTGTTGCGAAGCGGCTCGGGGCCGCACCGCTGCTCACCGAGCTGCGCGAGCTGGGCGCCACCGCGCCCCGAGCGGCCGAGACCTCGCGGCGCGACCAGCGGCTGACACCCCGCGAGCGCGAGATCCTGGCGTTGGTCGCGCAGGGAAAGAGCAACGGCGAGATCGGCCGGCAGCTCTACATCAGCGTCAAGACGGTCAGCGTGCACGTCTCCAACATCTTGGCCAAGCTCGGCGCCGGCGGGCGCACCGAGGCCGCCGCCGTGGCCCGCCGCGACGGCCTGCTCTAACCAGGTGCGGCACATCGAGGGGAGGGTGGTCAGCTCAGCAGGTCGACGTCGGCGTACGCCGGGCCACCGGACAGCCGCGCGTATCCCGGCCCCCGGTCGAAGAACGGCTCACCATCGGCGGCGATACCATCCGCATGCTGCTGCCGCAGGTCGTCGCGCAACCGGTCGGACTGTGCCTCATCGACCGCGACGCCCGAGCCGTCGACGCTCAGAACGACCCCGTAGTCGTCGCGGGCACCTTCGACCGACACCTTGCCCCAGGAGACGTCGCGGGCCACCTCGTCGTACGGCCGCTCGAGCGGGTCGCCCCAACCCCCGCCACCGGTCGTGCGGATCCGGATCACCTGTCCGGCGGCGACGAACTCGGCGTCGGCGAGTGCGTCCACGACCCGCTCGTCCGGCCCGCCGGCGTCGATGGTCACCTGGAACGAGTGCCCGGCGCGGCCGCCCTTGACGCCCCAGCAGGCGAGGATCGAGCGGTCCGCGATCGACATGAAGTGGGCGTCCTTGAGCATCCGGATGTGCTTCTCGTAGCCGCAGCCGCCGCGGTGCCGCCCGGGCCCGCCGGAGTCGACCGCCAGCGCCAACCGCTCCACCACGAACGGGAAACGGCTCTCGCTGAACTCGGTCGGCAGGTTGCGGGAGTCCGGCACCACGTGGATGGTGTCCTCACCGTCGGCGTAGTAACGGCCGCCGGACCCGCCACCGAGCACCTCGCGCATCAGGTAGGGCTTGCCGTCCAGGTCGTCGCCGTAGACGCCGGTGTAGCGGATCGTCTCCTGGTCGGCCGGCATCTTGCCGTCGACTGCCTTGGCGAGTACGCCGGCGAGCACCCCGAGCAGCCGCAGGATCACGAACGTCCTCGCGTTGGTGGGCGCGGGGAAGACCGGGGTCAGCAGCGTGCCCGGCGGCGGGAACCGCATCTCGATCAGCGGCACCACTCCTTCGTTGACGTCGAGCTCTGCCATCCGCTCCGGCGAGTCCGCGAGATTGCGCAGGATCGGGGCCAGCCACTTCTTCAAGAAGTTGCCGTCGGCGTAGTCACCGCAGTGGTTGATCGGCCCGCGCGCCTGCGGCCCCGTACCGGTGAAGTCGATGACCAGCCGGCCTCCGTCGTCCGGCACCTTCGTGAGCGTGATCCGCTGCGTGTGCAGCCGGGGCTCGTCGACGCCGTCGTGCTCGGCGTAGTCCTCCCAGACGTAGGACCCTTCGGGGATCTTCGCCAGGATCTCGCGGCGGAACGTCTGCGTGGTGTGGTCCAGGATCGCGTCGAAGCAGGCCTCGACGTCAGCGCGACCGTAGCGCTCGAAAAGCTCCGTCATGCGGCGCGCACCCATCAGGCAGGCCGAGCACTCCGCGTCGAGGTCGGCTGCCAGCGACTCGGGCATCCGCGAGTTGCGGGTCATGATCTTGAGCGCCTGCTCGCACGGGACCCCCTGGTCCCAGAGCTTGATCGGCGGCACCATCAGACCTTCCTGGAACACCGACGTCGCGTTGGACGGCATCGAGCCCGGCACCGTGCCACCGATGTCGTCGTGGTGCCCGAACGCCTGCACGAACGCCACCACCTGTGGCCCTGCCCCGCTGTCACAGAAGACCGGCGCGGTGACGCACAGGTCGGGCAGGTGCCCGATGCCTCCCTCGGACAGGTAGACGTCGTTGTGGAAGAACACGTCCCCGGGTTGCATCTCGTCGAGCGGATAGTCGCGTACGACGGGGTGGACGAGCGCCGAGTACGACCGCCCGGTGAGCTTGCGCAGGTGCCGGTCGTGGATGCCGGCCCGGTAGTCGTGGGCGTCGCGGATCATTGGCGAGCGAGACGTGCGGCCGATCGCGGTCTCGACCTCCTGCTCGACCGAGGCGAGGTAACCCTCCACGATCTCGACCAGGATCGGGTCCACCTCCGTCACGTCAGTGAGCCGGTAGGGGGCGTTGCTCATGAGGGGCCGTCCCCCCGGTCGCGGCCGATCACCAGGTTGCCGAAGCGGTCGACGGTGGCCGAGAACCCCGGGTGTACCGGGACCGTGGAGGAGAACTCCTCTATGACCGCCGGGCCGGTCACGACATCGCCCGCGCCGAGCGACGCGCGGTCATAGATCGTGGTCTCGACCCAGGTGTCGAAGTACACCTGCCGGGTGCCGGTCACCGTCGTGTCGGCGCCGTTGCCGGCCGGCACCTCGCGTAGCTCCGGCTTGCGGATGGGGCCGATCCCGGTCACCCGCAGGTTCACCCACTCGACCTCCTGACGGTCGTCCTCGCGGAAGTCGTAGCCGTAGAGCCGCCGGTGCTCGTCGTGGAAGGCAGCGGCAACCCTCTCGCTGGTCTGCCGGGTCACGGGACCCGCGGGCACGTCGACCCGCACCTCGTACGCCTGGCCGAAGTAGCGCAGGTCGGCCGTCTGCTCGAAGCGGCGTACGTCGTGGGCAAAACCCTCGCGCTCGAGCGCCGCCGTCGCCTGCGACGTCAGGTCGTCGACGATCTGCTGGGTCCCCTCGGGATCGAGGCGCGAGTGTCGGGTGACAGCGGTCTGGACGTAGTCGTTGCGCACGTCGACGGTCAACAGCCCGTACGCCGACAGGTTGCCCGGGTTGAGCGGCACCACCACGCCGCTCAGACCGAGCACATCGACGAGCCGGCAGGCAAGCAGCGACCCGGAGCCGCCAAAGGTCACGAGGTGGAACGCGCGCACGTCGAGGCCCCGCTTGACCGTGATCTGGCGCAGCGCGTTGGCCTGGTTCCAGGCGGAGATCTCGAGGATGCCGGTGGCGGTCTTCTCCCAGCTGAGGTCGAGCTTGCCGGAGAGGTCCTCGATGCCAGCCCGGGCCAGGTCGAGGTCGAGCGGCACCTCACCACCGAGCAGGTGCGGCGGGATGCGGCCGAGCAGCACGTGGGCGTCGGTGATCGTCGGCTCGTCGCCGCCGGTGCCGTAGCACAGCGGGCCAGGGTCGGCACCGGCCGACATCGGGCCGACCTTCAGCGTCCCCTCGGGGCTGATCCAGGCGATCGACCCGCCCCCGGCACCGACCGTGATCACGTCGATCATCGGGATCTTGCTCGGGTAGGCGCCGATGCTGCCCTCCGTGGTGAGCGCCGGGCGGCCGTCGACGACGACGGTGACGTCGGTCGACGTACCGCCGCCGTCGCAGGTCAGGACCGACGCGAACCCGGCCGCCTGCGCCACCACCGCCGCCCCCAAGGCACCGGCGGCAGGGCCGGACAGGACCGTGGTGATCGGCTGGTGCACGACCTCCTCGGCCGACAGCACGCCGCCGTTGGACTTCATCACGTAGAACGGCAGCCGGCTGGTCGCGCCCTCCCCGTCGCTCGCCGTCGTCGTCGACTCGAGGCGGCTGCTGATGTTGGCGACGTACCTGCGGATGTCGGGCTTCACCGCGGCGTCGACCAGCGTGGTCACCGAACGTTCGTACTCGCGGTACTCCCGCAGCACCTCCGAGGAGATGGACACCACGGCCTCCGGGTGGACCTCGGTGAGCACCTCCCGCATCGCCAGCTCGTGGACGGGGTCGGCGTACGAGTGCAGGAGGCAGACCCCGATCGTGGCGATCCCGGCGTCCTTGAAGAACTGCGCCGCCGCGCGGGCCGAGTCGACGTCGAAGGGACGGATCTCGGAACCGTCCACGGCGAGCCGGCCCTGCACGGTCCTGACCCGGTCTGCCGGCACGATGCGCGGCGGCTTGACCCAGAAGTAGGAGTTGCCGTAGCCGTCGGGCACCGACTGGCGGGCGATCTCGAGGACGTGCTCGTAGCCCTCGGTGGTGATGAAGCCGAGATTCTCGACCTTGCCCTCGAGCAGCTTGTTGGTGGCGACCGTGGTGCCGTGCGAGACCGCGCTGATGCTGTCCCCGCCAAGGCCGAGAACACCGAGCACCTTGGCGACACCGGCCATGAACCCGACCGCTGGGTCGGCCGGCGTCGACGGGGTCTTCGTCGTCGCGATCTCGCCGCTCTGCTCATCGACCGCTACGACGTCGGTGAAGGTGCCACCTGTGTCGATGCCGATCCGGATGCGTCGGACGTCCGCGTGCGGGGCGGCGGCCCCCGCCGGCCTAGGAGTCTCGACGACGCCCACTGAGCCAACCACCCACGATCGCTCCGACGAGAGCGGCGCCGGCACCCACGAGTGCGCCCGGCAGGAACCCTGCGCCACCTGCCGTGTGGCGCGGCGTGCCGGCTCCCGGCGCCTCGAACACGCCGCTCGGGCCGGCAGCACCATCGACACCAGCCTGCCCGTCCCCGGCAGCGGTCGACACGAGTGCAGAAGCCTTGCCGGTGAGGACGTCGTCGACAGCGGCGAAGAACTCCCCTGCCGTCTTCTTCGCGACTCCGCTCAGCATCCGCTGGCCGACGCCTCCGATCATGCCGCCGACGGTCGCGTCGGCGTCGTACGTCAGCGTCGTCTCACCGTCACCGCTGCCGGACAAGGCCACGGTCACGTCGGCACTCACCGTTCCGGGACCGCCGGCGCCCTGGGCGCGCAGGACGAACGTGTCAGGAGGCTGCTGATCGGTGAGCCGCACCTCGCCCGAGTAGACGCCCTTGATCGAGGCGACGCCGGCAGCGACCGTCATCCGGTAGGCGTCAGGCCCGATCTCCTCCAAGCGGGTGCAGCCGGGAATGGTGCGCACCAGCACCGCGGGGTCGTTAAGAGCCTGCCAGACCTCGTCGCGGCTGCCATGCAAGGTAGCCGCACCTGTCACCTTCATCTGCCCTCCGTCGATCGGCTGCTCCCTCCACGACCCTAGTGCCGCGCGTCGAAAGTCTCTTCGCACTTGCCGCGCCCCAGGCGGCGCCTCGCTACGTTGGTGGAGTCGTCGGCCATAGAACACCGCTATGGCCCTCCTCCTCCGCCTTGCGATGCATCCACCTGGAGCACTGCAAAGCATCAAAGGACTTCCGACCCACGACACTAGAACCACCCGATGGTGCGGCACACGGCGAGTGTCGCCCAACCATGGGGACGAGGTTGGTCACTGCTGTGCGGATGCGGGTTGGTGCCGACCCACAGCCGGGGCCAGCGGGAGCGCCGCACCTTCACGCCTCAGCGGCGGGCGCCGACAGCGCTTAGGGTGAACGGCATGCCGCTGCCCTTCCCTGGACCCTCATCACTCATCGGTGCGGCCGGCAAGGGTTTCGACGCGATCGAGCAGGCGATCGGGCTAGTACCGCGGCTCGCGACAGTGGTGACCCAGGTCGAGGCGCTCGTGCTGCGCGTGGACGCGATGATCAGCGACATCGAGCTGACCCGAGCCAGCGCACAGGCGGTGGTGGAACAGGCCGAACGTACCGTCACCCGTGCCGCCGAGCTGACGGACAGGGCCCAGCCGTTGCTCGACGCCTTCGAGCCGACCCTGGTCCAGCTCGAGCCCACGCTACGTCAGCTCGCCGCGACGACCGACCCGGACGAGGTCGCAGCGGTGGTCACGATGGTCGACATGCTGCCGGAGTTCGTCGCCAAGTTCCGCGACGACATCCTGCCCGTGCTGGACACGCTCGGCACCGTGGCGCCCGACCTGCGCGACCTGCTCGACGCCTCGAAGGAGCTCAACGAGATGCTCGGCGCACTGCCCGGGCTGGGCCGGGTGAAGCGCCGCATCGAGGAGCAACAAGACCTCGAGGACGACCTCCGCGCCGAAGAGGCCCCGCCGGCCAAGCCACGGCGCAGCCGCTGACCGGCGTACCGACACCCAGGGGGCCGCCCGCACATTTTCTAGCCGCGCTGTTGCCGGCGCAGCTCGAACAGCTCGCTGGGCGAGATCGGCATGGCGGTGATGGCGAAACCCTCGGCGTCCTCGATGGCCGCCGCGATCGCCGCCGACACCGGGATCACACCGGCCTCACCGGCGCCTTTGACGCCCAGCGGGTTCAGCGGCGAGGGCGTCTCCAGGTGGTCGATCTCGATGTGCGGGATCTCGCTCGCGTATGGCATCAGGAAGTCCATGTACGACGCGTTGAGCAGCTGGCCGGACTCGTCGTACTCCATTCGCTCGTAGAGGGCGCCGCCGATGCCCTGCGCCACTCCCCCGTGCACCTGGCCCTCGACGATCATCGGGTTGATGATCGTGCCGCAGTCGTGCACGACGCAGTAACGCAGGATCCTTATCTCGGCGGTGTCGGCGTCCGTCTCCACCACCACCGCATGCATGCCGTTGGCGAACGTCGACCGCGTCGGAGAGAAGAAGTCGCTCCCCTCCAGCCCCGGCTCGTCGTCGGCGGCGACCGGTGGCTGGTCGGGGTCGACCGGCGTCGCGAACTGGGTGGCGCGCACCGCCGCCGCGTCGAACGCGTAACGCAGCGGGTTCGACAGCACTGCCACGGCGCCAAGGTCGACCTGGCTGCTCGGCGAGCCCTTGACCTGCACGTGCCCGTCGACGATCTCGAGGTCGTCGACCGACGCCTCGAGCGCGTTCGCTGCGATGCGCAGCGCCTTGGCGCGCACCTTGCGCGCCGTCAGGGCTACCGCGCTGCCGGACATCACCGCCGTGCGTGAGGCGAACGTTCCCACGGCGTACTTGAAGCGGCGGGTGTCGCCGGTCACGACCCGCACGCGCTCCATCGGCACGCCGAGCTCGTCGGCAACGATCTGCGCCAGCATCGTCTGGTGGCCCTGGCCCTGCGTGGTGAGACCGGTCGACACCACGACCGACCCGTCGGTCTCCACCCGGAGGTGACCACCCTCGTACGGCCCGACGCCGGTTCCCTCGACGTAGCACGCCAGCCCGATCCCCACGCTGCGACCTTCGGCCTTTGCCCGGACCCGGTACGCCGGGAAGTCGTCCCAGCCGACGAGCTGCTTGAGCTTCGCCAGGGATGCCGGGAAGTCGCCGGAGTCGTAGATCAGCGGTCGACCGTCTTGGAAGACCAGGCCGTGGTCGTAGGGCATCTCGTCGGGCTGGATGAAGTTCCGCTCGCGGACCACGGCGCGGTCGAGGCCGAGGTCGGCGGCGATCGCGTCCATCACGCGTTCCATCACGAAGCACCCTTGCGGACGCCCGGCGCCGCGGTAGGGCGTGACGATGACCGTGTTGGTGTAGAGACTCTGGAACTCGACCCGGTACGCCGACGGCTTGTACGGCCCCAGCAGCTGCGTCGAGGTGATGATGGGCACGATCAGCCCGTAGGGGATGTAGGCGCCGTTGTCGTGCCAGAAGTGCACCGACAGGCCGGTGAGCCGGCCGTCGTCGTCGTACCCGAACGAGACGTCGTGCAGCTGACCGCGTTCGTGTGCGGACGAGATGAAGTGTTCGCGCCGGTCCTCCACCCACTTCACCGGACGGTTGAGGCGCACGGCCGCCCAGGGGACGAGGATCTCCTCCGGCCACGGGTGCACGATCTTCACGCCGAAACCACCGCCGACGTCGGGGGTCACCACCTCGACCCGGTCGACGGGCAGCGACAGCTTGGCAGCGATGGCCTGGCGCACGCTCGTCGAGGTCTGCGTCGACGTGTGCACCAGCAGCGACTCGTCGTCGGCGTCCCATCGCGCCAGCACACCCTTGCCCTCCATCGGCATCGACGCGCTGCGCTCGATGGAGAGCTGGAGCCGCTGCTGGTGCGGCGACGCCTCGATGGCGGCGGCCGCGTCACCGACCTCCTGCACCATCGTGGCCGCCACGTTGCCCGGCACGTCGTCGTGCACGAGCGCGTCGCCGTCACGCGCCTTCTCCACACCGACCACAGCGGGCAGGAGCTCGTAGTCGACACGGATCAGCCCGGCGGCGTCCTCGGCCACGTACCTGTCGGACGCCACCACCATCACGATTGCTTCACCGACGTGGTTGACCTCACCGTTGGCGAGCGGGTACGGGGTCCGGCCGTGGGTGAGCGTCGGATGCGGGATCAGCAGCGGCAACGGCTCCGACGTCTTCCCGTCGAGGTCGTCGTAGGTGAAGATCGCCACCAGCCCGTCGACCTCCAGTGCCGCGGACACGTCGATGTCGAGCACCTTGGCATGGGCATGCGGACTGCGCACGAACGCGACCGCGAGCGCGTCCTGGCCGAGGTCGTCGAGGTAACGGCCCCGACCGCTGAGCAGCCGCGGGTCCTCGACCCGGCGGACCCGCTGACCGAACAGCTTCGTCGTCACGACGCGGCTCGTTCCCGCTTGATCTCGGCGGCGCGCAGAACTGCTGCGACGATGTTCTGGTAACCGGTGCACCGGCACAGGTTGCCGCCGATCGCCTCGCGGGCCTCCTCCTCCGACGGGTCCGGGTGGCCCTCGAGGTAGGCGGTGATCGTGGTAATGAAGCCGGGGGTGCAGAAGCCGCACTGGAGAGCGTGGCAGTCGCGAAACGCCTCCTGCACGGCACCGAGCTCACCGTCGGGCTCGAGGCACCCTTCGGTGGTGGTGAGTGACGCCCCGTCGGCCGTGACCGCGAAGATCAGGCAGGACCTGACGGGTTGCCCGTCGAGCAGGACGGTGCAGGCGCCGCAGACTCCGTGCTCGCAACCGACATGGGTGCCGGTCAGCCGCACGTCGTGGCGGAGCGCGTCGGACAGCAGCCGCCGCGCAGGGACGCTGATCTGATGCGGGACGCCATTGACGACGAGCGTGACCTCGTGCAGCGGTTCGGCCGTCATGCGGCCACCGTTCGCGTCCTGGCATCGGCCGTCGCCTCGGCCAACGCCCGGCCCGTCAGCACCCGTGCGAGATGTCGCCGGTAGTCCGTCGTGGCATGGATGTCGGTCTCGGGGTCGATCGCGGCATCCACCAGTGCGAGCGCGTCGGCCCAGTCGACCTCGTCGTACGCCGAGCCGCGTGCTGCCGCGCCGACATCGGCGTACACCGGCGTACCGCCCACGCTGATGAGGCAGACCGCGGCGTCGGTGAGGCGGTGGTCGGCGTCCAGCGTGACAAGCGCACCGACGCCGACGAGCGCGTAGTCGCCGCGACGGCGCGCGATCTCGAGCCACCACGACCCCGCTCCTGCCGGTGGCCGGGGGAAGACGGCGCTGACGGCGATCTCGTCGTCGGCCAGCGCCGACTCAAGCGGACCCACGAAGAAGTCGGCGGCGTCGATGCGGCGCCGCCCTCGCGACTGGCTCACCGCCTCGACGCTACCGCCGAGCAGCCGCAGCACCGCCGGCATCTCCCCCGCCGGGTCAGCGTGCACGATGCTGCCGACGGTCGTGCCCCGGTTGCGGATCGTGCCGTGGGCGACCTGGAGTAACGCCCGGCGCAGCAACGGGTTGGCGTCGTACGCCGGCTCGTGACTCTCGAGAGCAGCGTGCCGGGCGAGGGCGCCCACCCGCACGGCATCGGTGCCGACCTCGATCTCTCCCAGCCCGCTCACGTGGTTGATGTCGACCAGCGCCGTGGGTGTGGCAAGCCGCATCGACATCAGCGGGATGAGGCTCTGGCCGCCGGCCAGCACCTTGCCGCTGCCGCTGCCGCTGCCCGAGGCTGCCAGCATCTCAGCTGCTTCCGCGAGCGTGCTCGGCCGGTGATAGGTGAACGGCGCCGGTTTCACAGGCGGGGAACCTTCCAGGCGGGGAAAGGAACCACCATGTCAGGTCGGGTCGTGGCGGTGGCTTCCCCCCTGTTCGTCGTCGACCTCGTACATGCCCGGCTCACCCACCGCGAGCATCGTCCCTTGGTCGTCCTGCTCACGCAGGTGGCTGGGGGCGATGCGCCGGGCCAGGTGGTAGAAGACGATGACGACGATCGTGCCCAGTGCGATCCCGGAGAGGACGAAGTCGTCGGTGACCTCCAGGGAGGTGTCGCCGATGGCGATGATGATGCCGGCGGCCAGCGGCACGAGGTTGATCGGGTTGCCGAAGTCGACCCCGTTCTCCTTCCAGATCTTTGCGCCCAGCAGGCCGATCATGCCGTAGAGCACGACCGTGATCCCGCCGAGCACTCCGCCTGGAGTTGCGGCGACGATGGCACCGAACTTGGGGCTCAGTCCGAACAGGATCGCGACCACCGCCGCCACGTAGTAGGCAGCCGTCGAGTAGACCCGGGTGGCCGCCATCACGCCGATGTTCTCGGCGTACGTCGTGGTCGGTGACCCGCCGACGCTGCTGGCGAGCATGGTGCCGAAGCCGTCAGCGGCGATGGCGCGGCCCATCACCGGGTTGAGGTCGCGGCGCGTCATCGCCGCCACCGCCTTGACGTGCCCGCTGTTCTCGGCAATGAGCGCGATGACGGCGGGCAGCACGAGCAGCGTGAACGTGAGCGAGAAGCTGGGCGCGTGGTAGCCGACGATGCCGGCGGCCTCGTCGGTCTTGGGCGGCAGACCGATCCAGTCCGCTGCCTGCACGCTGGCCCAGCTGACGCGGTCGTGGGTGGTCACCTCACCTGCCGCGGCGTCGAACGACGTGATCTGGCCGAAGAGACTGTCGGAGACCCACGACAGCAGGTAGCCGAAGATGAGGCCGAGGAAGATCGCGATCCGGCCGATGAAGCCGCGGGCGCCGACCGCCACCAAGATGACGAGCGTCATCGTCGCAAATGCGACCCACTGGTCCTGCGGCCAGTAGATGCCAGCGACAACCGGTGCGAGGTTGAAGCCGATCAGCATGACGACGGCGCCGGTCACTGCCGGCGGCAGGACGGCATGCAGCATGTGCGAGCCGACGAAGTGGATCAAGACGCCGACGAGCAGCAGCACGAGGCCGGCGAGCAAGATCGCGCCGGTCACGTCGGAGGAGTCGCCACCACCTTGGGTGCGGATGGCCGTCACCCCGCCGACGAACGAGGCGCTGGTGCCGAGATAGCTGGGCACCTTCCCCTGCACGATGAGCAGGAAGAAGATGGTGGCGATGCCGCTCATCATGATGGCCAGCTGGGCGTTCAGACCCATGATCAGCGGGAAGACGAACGTGGCGCCGAACATCGCGACCACGTGCTGCGCCCCGAGCCCGACCGTTCTGCCCCAGGACAGCCGTTCGTCGGGAGCGACAGCTTCTCCTGGAGGCGGCGTCTTGCCGCCGTGTACGACCTTCCACCCCATCGCCATGGTGTACTCCCGCGCTCGGCCGGTGTGACGTCAGCTGACATCACAATGCCGGAACGCTATGCCCGGGGTGAGGCGACGCGCAGAGCCCAACTTGTCGAACAATGAACGTTCCGACCGACAAGCCTTGCCAAGCCAGCGGCCGCCCCTCTCCGATTCGTCCGACCGACGTACGCCGGAACTCTGCGCGGTGGGTCGGACGAATCGGAGAAGTGAGGGAGGCGGCGTGCGAATATCGGTTGCGCGCCACGCGAGACTGAAGGGTCCCGACCGAGGAGCACGCGATGGAGCGGATCAGCGCACGCCTGATGAACTGGGCGAGCATCCTGGGGGACAGCACCCGCACGCAGGCTGTCACCGCGAGCACGATGCCGTTCATCTACCCGCACATCGCGCTGATGCCGGACGCCCATCTCGGCAAGGGCGCGACGGTCGGCTCGGTGATCCCGACCCTCGGCGCAAGCATCCCGGCCGCCGTCGGCGTCGACATCGGCTGCGGCATGATCGCTGTGCGCACCCAGTACTCCGCCACTGAGCTGCCGGCCGACCGGCGCCGCCTGCGGGAGGCCATCGAGTCCGCGATCCCGCTGTCCGCGGGGAAGTACAACACGGCGGTCAGCCGGGAGCACACGAGCGCACTGGTTGCTGACCTGGAGGACGCGGCCGAGCGAGCCGAGGTGCAACCAGAGCGATACGCCCCGAACTGGCGGCTGCAGCTGGGCAGCCTCGGTTCCGGCAACCACTTCATCGAGGTCAGCCTCGACGAAGATGACCGCGTCTGGCTGTTCCTCCACTCCGGCTCGCGCGGCGTCGGCAACAAGATCGCGCAGCACCACATCAAGGTCGCGCAGGCGCTCTGCGAGAAGTGGTGGATCGAGCTGCCGGACCGAGACCTGGCCTACCTCGTGCAAGGCACCGATGAGTTCTGGATGTACATCCGCGAGCTGAGGTGGGCGCAGAAGTTCGCCCTCCTCAACCGCGAGGAGATGATGCACCGCGTTGTCGCTTGCTTCGGCCAATGGGTCGGCGACGTCGAACGCACCGAGGAGATCAACTGCCACCACAACTACACGACCCAGGAGAACCACTTCGGTAAAGACGTGTGGCTGTCCCGCAAGGGCGCTATCGATGCCGGCAAAGGCGTCCCTGGCCTGATCCCTGGCTCCATGGGGACGCGGTCCTACGTCGTCGTGGGCAAGGGCAACAAGCTCGCCCTGAACTCCTCCCCACACGGGGCGGGCCGAGAGTACAGCCGCTCACGTGCCCGCAAGACATTCACCCAGGCCGACCTCAAAGCGGCCATGGGCGACATCGAGTACCGCGACACTGACGCCTTCCTCGACGAGATCCCGGCGGCGTACAAGGACATCGACATCGTGATGGCGGACGCAGCGGACCTCGTCGAGGTGCGCCACACACTGCGCCAGATCATCAACGTCAAAGGCGACTGAGCCTGCCCAGTTTCCGATTCGTCCGACCGACGTACGCCGGAACTCTGTCCCGTGGGTCGGACGAATCGGTGAAGGGGGGGCCCAGCTTTCCGATTCGTCCGACCGACGTACGCCGGAACTGTGCGCTGTTGGTCGGACGAATCGGTGAAGTGGGGGCTAGAGGCCCCGCATCTGCATCACCCGCAGGGCGAGGGCGAGGTCGAGCTGCAGGTCGGGGTCGGAGATGAACGGTCCGAGGATGCGCTCGAGCTTGGTGATCCGGTAGCGCAGCGTGTTGTAGTGGAAGTGGAGTCGCCGCGACGTCTCCGCGACGTTGAAGTTGGTGTCGAGCAGGGTCCGCAGGGTGGCACGCATGTCGCCAGCCTCCGGGTCGTCCTCGTCAGCAAGCTCGTGCAGCACCTCGCCGACGAAAGAGCGCAGCTCACCGGCGTCCTCGATCAGGCTGAGCAGGCGGAACGCGCCGAGGTCGTCGAAGTGCGCCACTGCAGACGTGCCCTGCAGCTGACGCCCGACGTGCACGGCCCGGCGGGCCTGCTCGTAGCCGCGTCCGATCAGTGCCGGTGTCTCGACCACCCGGCTGACACCCGTCGAGAAGGATCGCCGGCCACCTCCGCCGTCACCGGAGACCGCCCGCACGAGCGCGTCAACGCTCTCTCGCGCCGACTCGTTGTCGTCCACCCCGACGAGGGCGACGACCTCCTGGGCGAAGCCGACGACCGGCGTCGACCTGTCGTAGCGGCCCACCACGTTGACCCAGGCGTTGGCGAACCGCTCCTGGGCAGTGCGGAAACCCTCTCGGGAGGACTCGTCGCTGACAAGGGGGTCGAGGGCGGCGACCACCACTACCAGCGGATGGGCGACGTCCCACCCGAGCGACAAGAAGTGCGCCGAGACTGTGTCAGGGCTGCCGGCACGTCCGACCAGCACGTCACGAACGAAGTCCCCGCGGTACTTGGCCTCGACGACGCTCACGGCCAACGCCTTGGTGATCGCGAGTGCCGCCACCCTGGCCGCTCGCTCGAGAACGTACATGTCGACCGCCGAGGTGGAGTCCTCGCGGCGGACGACGACGAGCCGGCCGTGGTCGGACGCGCCCGCGAGCACTGGGGCCACCGAGAGCCACCATCCACCGACCTTGTGTACGCCGGGCGCAAACCGCTCCGAGCGGAAGCGGCCCGTCTCAGCGCAGATCTCGGCATCCTGCAACAACAGCTCGAGGTCCACGTCGGGCGCATCGGAGTGCGCCAGGACCCGGCCGTCCACGGTCGTGGCGAGCGTGAGGCCGTCGATGTGGTCGCGCAGTGCGTCGACCAGCTCACCGATCCCGCCCCCGCCGAGCACCACGTCCAGCAAAGCCTGGTGCACCTGCTCGCCCTGCTCCATCACGGGAGCACGCTGCTCGAGGACGCCGGACATCGTGGCGCTGAGGAGGTCGTCGAACGCCACCTCGTCCGGCAGCAGCAACAACGGCAGCCCGCGCCCATCGGCCTCGGCGATCATCGCCGGCGGCAGCTCGTCGAGGTAGCGCAGCTTCACCGCGAGCGCCGCGACCTGCGCGTCATCGAGGCTGGCGACGAGGGTGGCCAGCCCGCCCGGCACCTCACGCAGCGGGTAGCCGGTGGTGAGCAGCAGCTCGTGCGGCTTGACCCAGTCGATGATGTCGGGAACTTCCATCACGTTGGCCCGACGCACCACACGGTCGAGCCCCGCTCCGCCCGCGACGACATGGACGCCGGCGAACGCCGGATGCGTCAACAGATCTCGCACCCGCAGCGCCTGGCGCTCTGACAACTCCCCCTCAGATTCCCCCAGATCGTTGGCATAATTGCCCATGCATGGGAACCTAGCGCAGCAATTAGCGTCGTTGCCACTGCCTCTGGCGGCCCGACCGGCGAAGGAGTTCTGTGTCCCACCCCGCGGGAGTCGTGGCCAGTCATGCGCTCGTCACCCTCATCGACGGCCCGCGCCAGCCGCTGCGCATCCTCCATCAGGGCCGGCTCGCGTGGCAGCTCGCCGATGCCGGCGGCGAGGTCGTCTGCTGTGTGACGTTCCCGGGCGCGCTGCGGCTGCCGCACGCGCTGTCCGTCGGCGTACCGCTCGACCCGGCGTCGCCACTGGCGGTAGGCGCCGGCGCGTTGTCCTCCGGCGGCACCCGTCTCGCGGTCACCCGGTGGTGGCAGCCGTCGCAGCCACGGTGGCCGGGACTGCGCTCCCGCCTCCACGAGCCGACGGCCGTTGAGAAGGTCTGCACCTGGCGGGAGCAGCTCGGGCACGGTTGCGGCCTCACGCCGTACGCCGACGACGTGCTGCTGGCCTCGCTTGTAACGCTGATCGCGGCCCGGCACCCGCTGTCGGCCCGGTGGTCGGCCGAGATCTGTGCGGCGCCGCTCGAGGAGCTCACCACAGCGGCATCGGCCGGACTGCTGCGCCAGGCCGCCCGTGGGCTGTGCCTCGAACAGCTGGCGGCGCTGCTCGCCGCGCTGGCAGCAGGTGAGGACGGTGCTGTCTGGCACGCCGAGCACGGGCTGCTCGCCGTGGGCAGCAGCTCCGGTGCGGGCTTGCTGGAGGGCGTCCAGCAGCTGCTGGGACCGGCCTGGTCGACGTCCGTCATCAGGAGCGCCGCCGCATGACGCGCACGGTCGAGGTCCGCTCCGGTGCCTACCGCGACTCGGTGGGTCTGATGCAGATCAGCAGCCAGCTGCGCACCCTGCCCGGCGTCGAGGCCGCGCTGGTGGCGATGGCGACCGAGCTCAACGTCGAGCTGCTCGACTCGATGGGCTTCGACCGCCCGGCGGCAACCTCGCCCAACGACATGCTGGTCGCCATCGAGGCAGCCGACGACGATGCGGTGGCCGAAGCACTGCGCGCGCTGGAGGCGGCGCTGGTGGCCGCACCGTCAGCCGGCAGCGGCAACGCGACCGACGTCGCGCCCCCCACTGTCCTCGCGGCAGCGCGCCGGTCCCCCGCCCAGCTGGCGCTGATCAGCACACCCGGCGCGGTGGCGGCAATCGACGCTGCGGATGCGCTGGGCGCCGCCCTTGACGTGATGATCTTCAGCGACAACGTCGCGGTGGAGCACGAGATCGCGCTGAAGAAGATGGCGGCGGCGGCGGGCCTGCTCGTGATGGGGCCCGACTGCGGTACCGCCGTGGTGGGAGGCGTGGGTCTCGGCTTCGCGAACGTCGTTCGCCCCGGCCCCGTCGGCATCGTCGCCGCCTCAGGAACCGGCGCGCAGCACCTGATGGCCCTGCTCGACGGAGCAGGTGTGGGCGTGACTCAGTGCATCGGGGTCGGCGGCCGCGACCTGTCGGCGGCGGTACGAGGTCGCTCCACACTCGCTGCGCTCGAACGGCTGGATGCCGACGATTCCGTCACCATCATCGTCGTCGTCTCCAAGCCCCCTGCCGACGAGGTTGCCGACCTCGTCACCGCCCACGCCGAGGGGCTGCGTACGCCGACGGTGCTCGGCTATCTCGGTTCCGGGCGCCCCGACATCACCGCGACCGCCCAGCGGGTGGTCGAGGCGACCGGCGCCGCGTGGCAGCAGCCGCGTCGCTGGGGTGGCGAGCTGCCGCCACCGCGCGATGGCGACCTGCGCGGGCTGTTCACCGGGGGCACGCTCTGCGACGAAGCCATGCTCATCGCGACCGAGCAGCTCGGACCGGTCGCCTCCAACATCGCGCTGACCGGCGGCACCAGGCTCGACGCCGACCTGGCGTCGCTGGGGCACACGTTCATCGACTTCGGCGACGACCAGCTCACGGTGGGACGCCCGCACCCGATGATCGACCCGACGCTGCGGCTCGAGCGCCTCGCCGCCGAGCTGGCAGATCCAGCGTGCGCCGTCGTCATGATCGACGTGGTGCTCGGGCATGGCGCGCACGCCGACCCCGCCACCGACCTGGCGGCCACGATCCGCGGTGCCGACACACCGGCGGTGGTGTCGCTGGTCGGGACTCGCGACGACCCGCAGGGGCTCGAGGCACAGGCGCAGACGCTGGCCGACGCCGGTGCCTTCGTGCATGCGTCGAACGCCGCCGCGACCCGGGAGGCGCTGAGCCTCCTCGTCGGCCGGCACGCACCTGAGGACGCGCCGTGACCGCCGCTGCGAGCGGCGACCTGTCGGTCGTCACGGCCGGCGCCCAGATGTTCGCCGACAGCCTGCGGTCGCAAGGGGTCGCCACGACCGAGGTTGCGTGGCTGCCGCCCGTTGCCGGCAGCGAAAGCGCTCTCACGTCGGTCATGCTCGACCCCCGCCGCACAGCGGCCAACGCCCAGGCACTCGACGCGATGACGACGGCGGGTGCGTCCCTTGTCGACGTACGGCCGGCGCGCGACGCACTCGGCCTCGACGCCGGGCACTTCCTGCACGCCGGGCCGCCGATCGACTGGCAGCGGATGTCGGGGCCGTTGCGAGGTGCACTGGTCGGGGCGGTCGTCTACGAAGGGCTCGCAGAGACCCCCGAGCAGGCCGAGCGGCGGCTGGCTGCCGGCGACTTCTCGTTCGAGCCCGCGCACCACCTCGGGGCGGTCGGGCCGATGGCAGGCGTCGTGTCGCCGTCGATGTGGATGTTCGAACTGCAGGACGACGTCCACGACCGGCGCTCCTGGTGCTCGCTCAACGAGGGTCTCGGGAAGGTGCTGCGCTACGGCGCCTACTCCCCGGACGTGATCGACCGGCTGCGCTGGATGGGTGACGTGCTCGGGCCGGCGCTGCAGACCGCGACCCGCTCGGCCGGGCCGATCGACGCGCTCGCCATCGTCGCGCAGATGATCCAGATGGGCGACGAAGGACACAACCGCAACCGGGCGGGCACGCTGATGCTGCTGAAGGAGTGGCTGCCGGCGCTGATCAGGTCCGGGCTGCCCACTGACGACGTCGCGGCCGTGGTCGAGTTCGTCTCCGGCAACGACCACTTCTTCCTCAACGTGGTGATGCCCGCCTGCAAGCTGATGACGGTGGCGGGCAACGGCGTGCCAGGCTCGACGGTCGTGACCACGATGGCGCGCAACGGCACCGACTTCGGCATCCAGGTGTCCGGTCTCGGCGACCGCTGGTTCACCGGTCCCGCACAGGTCGCCGAAGGCCTTTACCTCGCAAACTTCGGTCCCGACGACGCGAACCCCGACATCGGTGACTCCGCCATCACCGAGACCGCGGGGATCGGCGGGTTCGCGATGGCGACCGCCCCTGCCATCGTGCGGTTCGTCGGCGGCAGCGTCGCTGACGCACTGGCCACCACACGCCGGATGTACGACCTGTGCGTGGGTGAGAACCGGCGCTGGGCGCTGCCGATCATGGACTTCCGGGGTACGCCGACCGGCATCGATGCCACCTCGGTGCTGCGGACCGGGCAGCTGCCGCAGATCAACACCGGCATGGCCGGCCGGGTCGCCGGTGTCGGCCAGGTCGGCGCCGGGCTCGTGTCGCCGCCGATGGAGTGCTTCGAGGCCGCTGTCGCCGCGCTTGCCGGCGCGGTGCCGCCGACCGCGTGACGGGCGCGGCTCACTCGTCGCATTCGGTGCGGGTGCGCTCGGCGATGACCGCGGCCAGCTCGCGCGCCGACTGTCGTGCCCGCGCCCCGTCGGCGTACTGGATCGCCATCACCACGACGGTGCCGCCGTCGGCCAGGTCGAGAAGAGCCCACGGACGGTTGGCGTTGAACGACACCCGGACGATCTCCGCCCAGGCGAACCTCCATGTCTTGTAGCCGTTGACGATCGTCAGGCCGCCGACCTCGGCCCGGGCCGAGGTCCGAATCAGGGCGTAGAGCGCCACGACCATCGCCGCGAAGAACGCGATCAGGGTGACCCGCTGCAGCGCCGAGAACCGGTCCTGCACCGACGCGGGCAGCAGCAGCCAGAAGAAGACCATGGTCGCCACCAGCACGACCGCGGCGAGGGCGGCGACGACCCGCGCCCCCAGCGGGCGCCAGGTGCGGGGCAGGGTCGTCGGGGCGGTGGCGTCAGAGCCGGCAGGCATGGATGTCGGTCACCAAGATTCCTCGGGCGCCCAGGTCGTACAGCTGGTCCATGACCGCGTGGGCGTGGTCGCGCGGGACCATCGACCGCACCGCGACCCAACCGTCGCGCTGGAGGGGTGACACCGTCGGCGACTCGATGCCGGGCGTGACCGCGCAGGCTGTCTCGACATACCGGGTCTCGATGTCGTAGTCCATCATCACGTAGCTGCGCGCAACGAGGACGCCGCGGACCCGGCGCGAGAACACGTCGTAGCCGTCGGGGTCGGCCGCGCCCGCCCGGGTGATGAGGATGGCCTCGGAGCTCAGGATCGGCTCCCCGAACGTTTCGAGCCCGGCCTGCTGCATCGTCGACCCCGTCTCGACGACGTCCGCGATCACGTCGGCGACCCCGAGCCTGACCGCGGTCTCGACGGCGCCGTCGAGCCGGATGACGTCCGCTGTGACAGCCCGCTCCTTGAGGTGGTCCTCCACCACCCCTGCGTACGACGTCGCGATCCGTCGGCCGGCCAGGTCGTCGATGGTGAGACCGGCGCCCGCCGGCGCCGCGAAGAACAGCCGGGAGTGGCCGAAGCCGAGCTCTTGACGCTCCTGCACGGCCGCGCGCGAGTCGAGCACGAGGTCGCGCCCGGTCAGCCCGATGTCGAGCGTGCCGCCCCCGACGTACACCGCGATGTCGCGTGGGCGAAGGAAGAAGAACTCGACACCGTTGGCGGCGTCGGCGACGACGAGGTCCTTGGAGTCGCGCCGCTGCCGGTACCCGGCCTCACGCAGCAGGTCGCTGGCGGCAGCGGCCAGCGAGCCCTTGTTGGGAACGGCGATCTTCAGCATGTCGGTGGCCTCGTCACAGGTGGGCGTAGACGTCATCGAGCGTCAGGCCGCGGGCGAGCATCAGCACCTGTGCGTGGTAAAGCAGCTGGCTCAGCTCCTCGGCAACCCGGTCGTCGGACTCGTGCTCGGCCGCCATCCACGACTCCGCAGCCTCCTCGAGAAGCTTCTTGCCGATCGCGTGGACGCCGGCATCGACAGCCGCCACCGTGCCCGAGCCGTCGGCGCGGCTGCTGACCTTGCCGCTGAGCTCGGCGAACAGCTGATCGAACGTCTTCATCGTGCGTCAGCCTAGAGGACGGGTCAGGTCGCGCAACGTCAGTGCCGTCGCCATCGCGGCGTGCGCCGCGTCGTACCCCTTGTCCTCATGCGACCCCTCGAGCCCTGCCCGGTCGCACGCCTGCTCCGCGTCGTCACACGTCAAGACACCGAAACCGATCGGGACGCCGGTGTCGAGGGCCACCCGAGTGAGGCCGTCGGTGACGGCGTTGCAGACATAGTCGAAGTGCGGTGTGCCGCCGCGGATCACCACACCGAGGGCCACCACCGCGTCGTAACCGAGCCCGGTAAGCCGCTCGGCGACGACGGGCAGCTCGAAGCTGCCCGGCACGCGTACGACAACGGACGTCTCAACGCCCGCGTCGACCAGCGCCCGTTCGGCGCCGATAAGCAGCCCCGTCATCACCTCGTCGTGCCAGCGACCGGCCACCACGCCGACACGTAGCGTCGACCCGTCGAGCTTCTCGAGCGATGGCTGGCCGTGCCCGCTCATCCGGGCCGCCCCTCGTCGATGAACGCCGCTACCGGCTCGGGACCTCCCGGTGGTGCTAGGAGCCCGGAGATGACCGGCTCGAACACCAGATGGCCGAGATCGTGCCCCATTCGGTCGCGTTTCGTCATGAGGTACTCGCGGTTGTCGTCGTGCGAGTCGATCGGGGCCGCGATCCGCTCCGTCACGTGGACGCCGTACGACTCCAGCGCCGCCCGTTTCAGCGGGTTGTTGGTGAGCAGGCGGACGGAGGTGATGCCGAGCTCGCGGAGGATCTGCGCGCCGGTGGCGTAGTCGCGGGCGTCCGCCGGGAGACCGAGGTCGAGGTTGGCGTCGACCGTGTCGCGACCGGCGTCTTGCAGCGTGTAGGCCTGGAGCTTCTGCAGCAAGCCGATACCACGCCCTTCGTGACCGCGCAGGTACACCACCACGCCGCGGCCCTCGGCGCTGATGGCCGAGAGCGCAGAGCGCAGTTGGGGACCGCAGTCGCAGCGTCGCGACCCGAACACGTCACCGGTAAGACACTCGGAGTGCACCCGCACCAACACGTCGCGACCGTCGCCAATCTCGCCGAAGACGAGAGCGATCTGCTCGGAAGCATCGACCAGATGCTGGTAGCCGTGCGCCCGGAACGTGCCGAACTCGGTCGGCAACCGGGTCTCGACCACCTTGAGCACCTGCCGTTCGTGCCGGTTGCGGTAGCGGACCAGATCGGCGATCGACACCAGCAACAGGCCGTGCTCGTCGGCGAACCGCCGCAGCTGGAGCCCCCGCTTCATCGTGCCGTCATCGTTGACCACCTCCGCGATCACCGCCGCCGGGCTCAGCCCCGCCAGCCGGACCAGGTCGACAGAAGCCTCCGTATGACCCGGCCGCACCAGCACCCCCCCGTCTCGATAACGAAGCGGGAACACGTGCCCCGGGCGAACCAGGTCGGACGGTCCACTCGTGGCGGCCGCCAGTGTCTGAATCGTGCGCGCCCGGTCGGCAGCGGAGATCCCGGTCGTCACGCCGTCGGTCGCGTCGACCGAGACCGTGTACGCCGTCCGGAGCCGTTCACGGTTCTGGCTCGTCATCAGCGGGATGGCGAGGCGGTCGAGCGACGTACCTTCCATCGGTGCGCAGATCACACCGCTGGTGTAGCGGATCGTGAAAGCCAACAGCTCGGGTGTCGCGTGGTCGGCCGCGAAGACGACGTCCCCTTCGTTCTCGCGGTCTTCGTCGTCGATCACCACGATCGCCTTGCCTGCCGCAAGATCGGCGACTGCGTGCTCGATCGAGTCCAGCCCCACAGGCGTCGCCTCAGACATGGCTGACCTCGCTCGAACCGCGCGTAGGCTCGTCGTCTGCCCCTGGCTGCAGGCGGCGCTCGGCGGCCGCCCAGGCGATGAACCCCGCCAGGCAGAAGACGCCGTAGACCAGGTAGAGCACGGCGCTCGGGTAGTACTCCGCCCGGATGAGGAGCGGGACACCGACCGCGTCGACGCCGATCCAGATCCACCAGAAGTCGACGTAGCCACGCGCCATGCCGTACGTCGCGAGGACGCTGCCGGTGAGGATCCAGGCGTCGGGGACCGGCCCGTAGGAGTCGAGCCGCGCCAGTGTCGGGATGAAGATCGCCATCATCACGCCGCCGGCCACTATCATCGCCCGGAGCTCGTTTGCCGACGCCCATCGTGGGGTGATCGCGCCGCCGTCGGCGGCGCCGCCGTGACGCTGGCTGCGCTGCCAGCGCAACCAGCCGTACGCACTGACCGCGAAGAAGAACACCTGGCGGGCGGCCTGCCCCCACAGGTCGTTCTCCTGCGGCTTGTCGAAAATGCCGCCGACGAACACCGTGAAGAGGAGCGCGTTGCCGATCATGCCGACCGGCCAGGCCCAGGTGCGGCGTCGCATCCCGAAGAACGCGCTGGCGAGTCCGAAGCCGTTGCCGACGACCTCTCGGACCAGGATCGGAGTACCCCAGATCACCCAGGTGTGCTCGAGCAGGTAGTCGATCGGGTTCATGCGGTGGTCTCCTTCTTGGCGGGGAACGCCAGCAGTCTTTCGACGTACTTGGCGATCAGGTCGATCTCAAGGTTGACGAGGTCGCCGGGAGCCTTGCGCCCAAGCGTGGTGAGCTCGCGCGTGGTCGGGATGAGGCTCACGCTGAACGCCGACCCGGAGTCTTCCGGGGCGCCGTCGTGGATCCCGCTCACGGTGAGCGAGACGCCGTCGACCGTGACCGAGCCCTTCATCGCGACGTAGCGGGCGAGGTCGGTGGGCAGCGCGATGCGTAGGACGTCCCAGTGCTCGCTGGTCTCTCGGCTGACGATCGTGCCGGTGCCGTCGACGTGGCCCTGGACGATGTGGCCACCGAGCCGGGTTGCGGCGGACACCGCGCGCTCGAGGTTGACGCGGCTGCCGGGACTCAGCCCGCCGAGCGAGGTCTTCGCCAAGCTCTCGGCCATCACGTCGGCGGTGAACGTGTGTTCGTCCGACGCCACGACCGTGAGGCAGCAGCCGTTGACGGCGATGGAGTCACCGTCATCGGCGTCGGAGACGACCTTCGGCCCACGAACCGTCAGCCGGACCGAGTCTCCGAGAGAGTCGAGGGAGACCACCTCACCGAGCTCTTCGACGATGCCGGTGAACATCAGCCGGCCCCCCTCGTCATTGCGGTCTCTCGCCGCAGGATGAGGCGTACGTCGCCGCCGACCCGGGTGGCCTCGACGAGCTCGAAGCGGCGGATCTCGTCGATGCTGGTGACGCCGAGGTCCGCTACGGCGTGGCGACCCGCCCCGAGGAACGCCGGTGCGACGTACGCGACGACAGCGTCGACGAGTCCGTCACGGAGGAAGGCAGCGGCCAGTGTGGGGCCGCCTTCGAGCCAGACATGCTGCCTGTGCCGAGTGAATAACGTCGAGAGTGCATGTTTCGGGTCGTGGGTCGCGAGCACGGTGGTGTCAGCGGTGTCGTCGAACACCTTGGCCTGAGAGTCGAGGTCTCGGGTGCCCATCACGACACGCAGCGGTTGTTCGTCCCGGGCCAGGGGTACGTCGTCGGGGTCGCGGACCGTGAGACGCGGGTCGTCGGCGGCGATGGTGCCCGTGCCGACGAGCACCGCGTCGCATCGCGCGCGGAGCCGGTGGACGTCGGCGCGGGCGGCAGGGCCGGTGATCCACTGCGACGTACCGTCGGCCGCTGCCGACCGACCGTCCAGGGTGGTGGCAAGCTTCCAGGTGACGAACGGGCGGCGCTCTTGCATCGCAAACGTCCATTCCTCGTTGATCAGGGCGGCCTCGTCGGCGAGCACCCCGCCCTCGACCTCGATGCCGGCTGCGGCCAGCGTGGCGGCACCCCCGGCGGCGACCGGGTTCGGGTCACCTTGCGCGAACACCACCCGGCGTACGCCTGCGTCGATCAGCGCCTGCGCGCACGGAGGTGTGCGACCGGTGTGGTTGCAGGGCTCCAGGCTGACCACGACGGTGGCACCACGCGCCCTGTCACCTGCCGACACCAGTGCGTCGACCTCGGCGTGCGCGCTGCCGGCGCCGCGGTGATAGCCGACGCCGACGACTGCGCCGACGTCGTCGAGCACGACGGCACCAACCCGTGGGTTGGGGCGCGCCGGTACGCCGGGAGTGCGAGCGATCGTCAGGGCGTGACTCAGCGCCAGGATCTCGCTATTGCTTGCCACCTCGAACCCTTTCGTCCGCGTCTGGTCGCGCGACTCCCGGGGCCCTGTATTCGGCGCGCGACGCCCGGTGAAGGGTCGGCCCGGGCCGGCGCCTGCTGGCGTCGTCACCGTGCCGTGCCGCCTCAGCGACGACGTCACACGTCGGCGTGCATCCTCCCATCCGGACTTTCACCGTCGGTGCCGGAATTTCACCGGCTCAACCGATCCCGTGAAGGCGATCGGGTCGCGGACTGTCACCGCCGGCTCGGAATTTCACCGACCCCGGAGCACGCGAGCGTTGTTTCACTCGTTGGAGCTCAGTATGACACCGCCGCGCTTTTGACCTGAACCCGCGTCTGCGGCGTGGACGCCGAACGACTCAGCCGCCCGGCCTGCTCGCCTTTTCGGCGAGGTCGCGGAGCTTGGCGACGGCGGCGTCCGGGTCGTCGGCGCCGAACACTGCCGAGCCGGCCACGAACGTGTCGGCACCGGCCTCAACGCAGCGCTCGATCGTCTGCGCCGACACTCCCCCGTCGAGCTGTAGCCAGATGTCGCCCCCCTGACGGTCGAGCAGCGCCCGCGCCCGGGCGATCTTCGGCAGACACAGGTCGAGGAACTCCTGCCCCCCGAAGCCGGGCTCGACGGTCATGATCAGCACCATGTCGAGGTCCGCCAGCAGATCCTCGTACGGCTCGATCGGCGTCGCCGGCTTCAGCGCCATGCCGGCCCGCGCGCCCATCCCCCGCAGCTCGCGCGCCAGCCGCACCGGTGCGTGGCACGCCTCCACGTGGAACGTGACGCTGGCCGCGCCTGCCTCGACGTACGCCGGCGCCCACCTGTCGGGGTCCTCGATCATCAAGTGGCAGTCCAGCGGCTGCGGGGCCACCCTGGCGAGCGCCTCGACCACCGGCACCCCCAGCGTCAGGTTGGGCACGAAGTGGTTGTCCATCACGTCGACGTGCAGCCAGTCGGCCGACCCGACCGACTCCGCCGCCGCCTGCAGGTTGGCGAAGTCGGCGGAGAGGATGCTCGGGCAGATCTGAACGCTCATCGGTCGAGGAGTCTAGTACCGCCATCGCGCAAGGATCCGACCGTGGCGTCGCCCCAGCGACGCGAAAGTCGGATCCGTCAGGCGAGGAGGCGCAGCAGCGCGCAGAACATCGCATCGGTGCCGTGCAGGTGCGGCCACAGCTGCAGGTGCGGTCCCGCCCCGAGGTCGGGTACGCCGGGCAGCAGAGCCCGGGCGTCCTCCTCGCCCACGTCGGTGCGTTCGGCGAGCACGGCATCGACCACGCCACGCGTCTCGGCGTGCACCGGAGAGCAGGTCACATACGTCACGACTCCTCCCGGCCGGGCGGCACGGAGCGCCGCGTCGAGCAGAGCGCGCTGGAGCGGGACCAGGTCCTCGATGTCGGCGGGTGTGCGCCGCCATCGTGCCTCGGGTCGCCGCCGCAGCGCGCCGAGGCCGCTGCAGGGGACGTCGGCGACCACCCGGTCGAAGGAGCCGGCCCGCCACGCCGGGCGGGTGGCGTCGGCGCACACGACGGTGCCCGTCGGTCCGTAGGACCGCAGCGCCGAGCGCACCAGGCGAGCCCGGTGCGGCTGGCGGTCGGACGCGACCAGGGTGGCACCGCGCTCGCGGGCCAGCCCGGTGAGCAGGGCCGCCTTGCCGCCCGGCCCGGCGCACAGGTCGAGCCAGCCGGCATCGCGTCCCTCGACCTCGGCGGCGGCCAGCGCGATCGCCATCAGCTGCGAGCCTTCGTCCTGCACTCCGACCGTTCCTCGGCGTACGGCCGCCAGGCCGGCAGGGTCCCCACCTGCCGGCAGGGTGCCGGCGTACGGCGACCAGCGGCCCGGCGCGACGCCCTCGGCCGCGAGCGACGCAGGCGTCGCCAGCCCCGGGCGCACCGCCAGCGTGACGGCAGGCGGTGCGTTGTCGGCCGCGAGCAACGCCTCCAGCCCCTCGGCGTCGGGCAGCTGTGCGGCGAACACGTCGACCACCCACCTCGGGTGGGAGTACCGGACGGCCAGGTGTCCGAGCAGGTCGTCGCTACGTCGGGGAGCGCAGGCCACCACCCACGCCTCCAGGTCACGCCGGGCGACAGCACGCAGCACGGCGTTCGCGAGCCGCACCGGGCGCTCCCCGACGGCCGCCCGGACCAGCTCGACGGTGGTGCCGACCGCGGCGTGGTCGGGCACCCGCATGCTCAGCAGCTGGTGCGCTCCCATCCTGAGCGCGATGAGCACCTTCTCCTGCAGCGGGCCAAGACCACCACGCACGCACTGAGCGAGCACGGCGTCGTACAACCCCTGCATGCGCGCCGTTCCGGCCGCGAGCTCGGTGGCGAAGGCGGCGTCCCTGCCGGTCACCGCGTGCTCGTCGCGCAGCCGCGCCAGCGCCAGGTTGAGGTAGGCGTTGTCGGTGGCGACCAGGCACAATGCGTCGTACGCGACCTGGCGGCCTGGATCGACCGCCGTGCGGATGCGCGCACGGCGCGGCGCCTCGCTGCCCGTCACGACCCCAACCGCACCGACGAGCGGTGCAGTCCCCGGGCCCAGTCCGCCGCCCGCATCCGCGGTTTGCCGGCGGGCTGCACCGAAGTGAGCTCGACCGCGTGGGTCCCCGTGCCCACCAGCACCGCGTTCTTGCCCACCGCGACGTCACCGGGGCCGAGCTCGCCCATCTCGGTGCGCAGCGCAACCGGCGCGACCTTGAGCCGGCCGCCTTCGAGGGTCGTCCAGGCGCCGGGGGCCGGCGTACAGCCCCGGATGTGCCGGTCGACCGCGTACGCCGAGCGGCTCCAGTCGATCTCCGCCTCCGGCACCTGCAGCTTGGGGGCGAGCGACACCCCTTCGACCGGCTGCGGACGCTCCTCGACAGTGCCGTCTTCGATGCCGTCAAGGGTGGCGACCAGCAACTCCGCCCCATGCTCGGCGAGCCGCTCCAGCAGGGTGCCGGCGGTGTCGTCGGGCCGCACGGTCTCGGTGAACAGCCCGTACGTCGGGCCGGCATCGAGCTCCTGCACGAGCCGGAACGTGGTCGCTCCGGTCACCTCGTCGCCGGCCATCAGCGAGCGCTGTACCGGGGCCGCGCCGCGCCAGGCAGGCAGCAGCGAGAAGTGCAGGTTGACCCAGCCACGCGCCGGGATGTCGAGGGCACGCTGCGAAAGCAGCCCGCCGTACGCCACGACGGGGCAGCAGTCCGGGGCGAGCTCCGCGAGGCGGGCGAGGAAGTCAGGGTCGCCCGCGCGGGGCGGCTTGAGCACCTCGAGCCCGTGCTCGGCGGCGAGCGCCGCAACCGGTGACGCCGCCAGCGACCGGCCGCGACCGGCACGGGCGTCGGGACGTGTCACCACGGCGGTCACCTCGTGGTGGCTGTCGAGCACCGCGCGCAGGGAGGGCAGGGCGACGGCGGGGGTGCCGGCAAAGACAAGCCGCATCAGCCGCTCAGCGCCCCGTCAGGGACGGATCGCTCACATCGCCTGCCCGAACATGGGGTGCGGCGACTCCTTCACGAGCGGCGGTGCCGCACCGTTCCACTCGGCCATCCGGATGGCGCGCATGGCCGCCTTGCGGGTGTCGGCGTCGAGCCGGTCGACGAACAGCACACCATCGAGGTGGTCGGTCTCGTGCTGGAAACAGCGCGCCAAGGTGTCGGACCCTCCGAGCACGACCGGCTCGCCGTACATGTCGAACCCCTTCGCTACGACCTGGCTCGCCCGGGTGCAGTCGAAGGTGAGCCCCGGGATCGACAGGCAGCCCTCTTCGCCGTGCTGCGTCTCGGCGCCGAGCGTGAGCTCGGGGTTGATCAGGTGGCCGACCACGCCGTCGACGTTGTAGGTGAAGACCCGCAGCCCTACGCCGATCTGCGGTGCGGCGAGGCCGGCGCCCGGTGCAGCCAGCATGGTGTCGGTGAGGTCCTGCACGAGGGCGCGGATCTGCCGGTCGAAGTCGACCACCGGGGCAGCCGCACTGCGCAGCACCGGGTCGCCGAACAGCCGGATATCACGAACGCTCATGCGGCCGAGTCTAGTGATGGGCCTGATCTGCCGGCGCGCGACGTTTGGGGAAGATCCGACCCCGAATTCAAGGTCGGATCTTCCCCACACCGCTTGACGGGCCGCGGTACTAGACGAGGTCTGCGGGGTCGACCTGGATCCGCACGTGCGGCAGCTTGCGGCTGCTGCGGCTCGCCTGGAGCTGCTGCAGCGCCCGAGACAGCGCGGCCCCGCGTTCTCGGGACGTGCGCACCACGATGCGTGCGGTCGGCTCGTCACCGCCGACGTCGACCGGGCCGAGTACGTCGACGTAGCGAGGCAGCTGGAGCGCGGCCAGCACCTCGGTGATCACGTCGGGGGGGCCGGTCACGGTTGCCAACCGAGCCGCCGGCGTCAGCCGCGCCGAGGCACGGTCTGCCAGCTCGCGGGCGGCGAAACCGGCGGGGTCCCAGCGCACCAGCGCCTGGAGCGCGGGAACCTCCGGGTCGCCGACAGCGATGACCCGGCCGCCCTGGTCGGCCGGTCTCACCAACGACGCCACCGTGACCCAGCGGCGCAGCGCCTCCTCGGCCGCCCGGAACCCGGTGCGGGTCAGCGCCAGCGACAGCCACGTGTCGAGCAGGACGGCCGCGGCGTACCCACCTCCGCTGCCGCCCTTGACGGCGCTGCCCTCGACGGTGCTGCCCTCGACGGTGCTGCCCTCGACTGGCGGCTCTGCCCCGGGGGTGGCGACGACGATGGCAGGTCGCGACGGCACCTCGTCGATAACGTGCTCGCCCCCGGACGACACCACCGGCGTCTGTGGGAACGCCCGCCCCCACTCCTCAGCGGTCCGCAGGGCACCCACCACCGGTACCCGTAAGGCGTGGTGGTGGCAGTGCGGGCAGCTCCACGGGTCAGCCACCAGCCCGCACCACCGGCAGGCGGGCGCCGCGCCCGCGCCGGTGCGCGCCAGCGGCCCCTGGCAGCGTTCGCACCGTGCCGGCTGCCGGCACGTCGCGCAGGTAAGGGCCGGGTGGTAGCCATGACGCGGTGAGTGCACCAGCACCGGCCCGTCGGCGAGGGCTGCCCGCACCACCTCGAACACCCGGCGCGGCATCCGCGCAGCGTGCAGGTGGGCGTCACGCTCGAGCTCGTGGTCGCTCTCGCCGGTCACATGCACCTGCGGCGCCCGCTCACGCACGGTGGAACGCGCCGCTTCCACGCCGACCACCCACCCCGACTCGACGAGCGCCTGGGCTTCGACCGACCGCGCTGCGGACCCGATGAGCAGCGCGCAGCCGCGCTGGTGGGCGCGGAGCAGCAGCACCTCGCGGGCGTGCGGGTAGGGGGCACGAGGCTCGGCGTAGAGGTCGTCGCCGTCGTCCCAGATCGCCACCAGACCCAGGTCGTGCACAGGTGCGAACGCAGCGGCCCGGGTGCCCACCACGATGCGGGCGTCGCCGCGGACCACGGCCACGAAGGCGCGGTAGCGGGCGGCCGGCCCCAGGTCGGCCGTCAGCACGACGTGGTTGCCGGCTCCGAGCAGCTCGGTCAGTGCTCTGTCGACCCGGGCCACGTCGCGGGCGTCGGGCAGGCACACCAGGGCCCCGCGCCCCGACGTGGCGGTCGCGGCAGCCACCTCGGCAAGGCGGACCGGCCAGGCCTCGCCGGGCAGCGACGTCCACACCGCACGTGGGCGCTCGCCGGCGGCCAGCCGCGACACCAACGCCGTCCCACCGGCGTAGGGCGACCAGCGGCTGCCCAGGCCGTCGGGGTCGAGCAGGGGCATCGCCACCGGCACCGGGGGGGTCTCGGCCTCCACCCGGGCGTGCCGCGGCGGAACCGCAAGCCGCAGCACGTCGGCCACCGTGCCGGCGTAGCGGTCGGCCACCTGCACCGCGAGCTGGCGGACCTCGGGTGCGAGCACCGGCTCCGGCGAGACCACGGTACGCAGCGGGGCGAGCTGGCCAGGGTGCTCGGACTCGTCGCGCCGGGCGACGAGGAAACCGCCGACGTCGCGACCCGAGAAACGCACCTTGACCCGGCAGCCCGGCACCGCCTGCTCGTGCAGCGTCGCCGGCACGAGGTAGTCGAACGACCTGTTCAGGTGTGCCAGCGGCAGGTCGACCAGCACCTGGGCGACGGGTGCGGTCGGTGCCGGTCCGGTGGACGGCCGGGGGCGGCGCTTGCGGACCTCGCTCTTGAGCAGGGCCAGCTGCTCATGGTGCTGCGCCGGCGTCATACCCGTGTTCTACCACCGGCCGCCGACCTCGACGCACCGCGAACACCGGGCGTCCACAGGGCGCAGCCGCAGGTCACCCGCCGACGGCGGCCTTGAGCGCCTCGACCCGGTCGGTGCGCTCCCAGGTGAACTCCGGCAGCTCACGGCCGAAGTGGCCGTACGACGCCGTCAGCGCGTAGATCGGGCGCAACAGGTCGAGGTCACGGATGATCGCGGCCGGGCGGAGGTCGAAGACCTCGAGGACGGCCTTGCGGATGGTGTCGACCCCGACCGTCTCGGTGCCGAAGCAGTCGACGTAGAAGCCCACCGGCTGCGCCTTGCCGATGGCGTAGGCGACCTGGACCTCGCAGCGCCGGGCCAACCCCGCCGCGACCACGTTCTTGGCGACCCAGCGCATCGCGTACGCCCCGGACCGGTCCACCTTCGAGGGGTCCTTGCCGCTGAACGCACCGCCCCCATGGCGGGCCATGCCGCCGTAGGTGTCGATGATGATCTTGCGGCCCGTCAGCCCCGCGTCGCCCATCGGGCCACCGACCTCGAAGCGGCCAGTGGGGTTGACGAGCAGCGTGTAGTCGCTGGTGTCGACGTCGAACTGCTCGAGCACGGCCTCGACCACGTGCTTCTTCACGTCGGGGGCGAGCATCTCGTCGAGGTCGATGTCGGCGGCGTGCTGGCTGGACACGACCACGGTGTCGACGCGGACCGGCCGGTCGCCGTCGTACTCGATGGTGACCTGTGTCTTACCGTCCGGCCGCAGATACGGCATGGTGCCGTCCTTGCGGACGTCTGTCAGCCGCTGCGCCAGCCGGTGCGCAATCGTGATCGGCAGCGGCATCAGCTCGGGAGTGTCGTCGCAGGCGTACCCGAACATCAGGCCCTGGTCGCCGGCACCTTGCCGGTCGAGCGGGTCGCTCGACTTGTCGTGACGCTCCTCGTAGGCGTCGTCGACACCTTGGGCGATGTCGCGCGACTGTGCACCGATGGCGACCTGGACCCCGCAGGAGCGGCCGTCGAAGCCCTTCTTGGACGAGTCGTAGCCGATCGACAGCACCCGCTCCCGGACGATGTCGGCGATAGGTGCGTAGGCGTCGGTGGTGACCTCACCGGCGACGACGACCAGCCCGGTCGTCAGCAACGTCTCGACCGCGACCCGGCTGTGCGGATCGTCGGTGAGCAAGGCGTCGAGGATGGAGTCGCTGATCTGGTCAGCGATCTTGTCGGGGTGACCCTCGGTCACGGACTCCGACGTGAACAAGCGACCTGTCACTGCACCTTCTCCTCGACCTCGTTGTTCTGTCCAGCACGACCAGCGTCACTGCGCGGTGACGACGGGCTGGCCTAGTGTCGTGCGTCGGAAGTCCTTTGATGCTTTGCCGTGCTCCGGGTGGATGCATCGCAAGGCGGAGGAGGAGGGCCATAGCGGTGTTCTATGGCCGACGACTCCAACGCAGCGAGGCGCCGCCTGGGGCGCGGCAAGCGCGAAGGGAACTTCGACGCGCGACACTAGCCTATCCGCGCCGCGTCAGCTCCCCCACCGGAGGACCACCTGGTCCCACACGGCGTGCGCAACGTCACGCTTCGACCCGCGCGGCACCGGTACGTCGGCGGCGTCCGCGCTCACGATGACCGCCTGGTTGTCGTCGTCACCGAAGACCGCGCCACCGCCGACGTCGTTGACGACGAGCAGGTCGCACCGCTTGCGCTGCAGCTTCGCGCGGGCGTGGTCGAGCACCCCGGCCGTGCTGTCACCGGTCTCGGCGGCGAACCCGACGAGCACCGGCAGACGAGCCGCTCCGCGGGCGGCGACCAGACCCGAGAGGACGTCCTCGGTCTCGGTGAGCGCCAGCTCTGGCGCTGCGAGGTCGGCGTGCTTCTTGATCTTGTGTGCCTGGCGTTCCACGGGCCGGAAGTCGGCGGGAGCGGCAGCCATCACGACGGCATCGACGTCGTGCGCGGCCTCCTGGACGGCGGTCGCGAGGTCGCGGGTGGAGACGACGTGCACCACCTTGACTCCGGCGGGATCGGGCAGGTCGATGTTGGCGGCGACCACCGTGACCTCGGCGCCGCGCGCCGCCGCGGCTGCCGCGAGTGCGTACCCCTGCTTGCCCGACGAGCTGTTCCCCAGGAAACGAACCGGGTCGAGGTGCTCGCGGGTGCCACCGGCCGACACCACGACCCGGCGGCCGGTGAGGTCGAGGGTGGCGGCGCGGTCACCGCGGTGCAGGACGTCGGCGCAGACCGCGAAGAGCTCGGCCGGTTCCGGGAGTCGCCCTGGCCCGGTGTCGACGCCGGTGAGCCGGCCGTACGCCGGGGCGATCACGAGCGCGCCCCGGGAGCGCAGCGTCTCCACGTTGGCCTGGGTGGCGGGGTGCTCCCACATCTCGGTGTGCATGGCCGGTGCGAAGACGACCGGGCAGCGGGCGGTCAGCAACGTCGCGGTGAGCAGGTCGCCAGCCTGTCCATGCGCGGCCTTCGCGAGCAGGTCGGCCGTGGCCGGGGCGACGACCACAAGGTCGGCCTGCTGCCCGACGCGCACGTGGGCAACGGCCGAGACGTCGTCGAAGACGCAAGCCGAGACGGGCTTGCCCGACAGCGCCTCCCAGGTGGCGACTCCCACGAACCGCAACGCAGCCTCGGTGGGCACGACGGTGACGTCGTGGCCGGACTCGGTGAAGCGACGGAGCAGCTCACAAGCCTTGTACGCAGCGATGCCGCCGCTCACGCCGAGAACGACGCGAGGGCGGCTGTCCGCAGAGGTGTGGTTCCCCGGCACGACCGTCGAGCTCCCTACGGTGCTTCTTCGGGCTCGATGTCCTCACAGGTGAGAAGGTCGGCGTTGATCTCGCGCAACGCGATCGAGAGCGGCTTCTCCTGCACGTGGGTCTCCACCAGCGGTCCGACGTACTCGAGCAGACCTTCACCGAGCTGCGAGTAGTACGCGTTGATCTGGCGTGCACGCTTGGCGGAGTACAAGACGAGCTTGTACTTCGAGTCGGTCTTCTCGAGCAAGGAGTCGATCGGGGGGTTGGTGATGCCCTCGGCGACGGGGAGAGTGCCTGACACGCAGCTGCCTCATTACGGTGGGAGAGTCGGAACACCGAGCCTGCAGATCAGCTAGGCGGGCTCAGAGTCGGCCGAGCGACCGAGGTCGCTCGAAAGACGGGAACTCATCAATGCTACCAACTCGTCCGCCGCAACGTGAATCTCCGTGTTGACCACCGTGGTGTCGAACTCCTTCTCGGCCGCGAGCTCCTCGACGGCCGTCTCGAGCCGGCGGGTCCGCTCCTCGTCCGACTCGGTGCCGCGCCCGGCCAGGCGACGGACGAGCTCCTCCCACGACGGCGGTGCCAGGAACACGAACAAGGCGTCCGGCATCGACTGTTTGACCTGACGGGCGCCCTGAAGGTCGATCTCCAGCAGGCACGGCCTCCCGCGGGCGAGCGCCTCGTCGACAGGGCGACGCGGCGTACCGTAGCGCGCCGTCTTGTGCACCGTCGCCCACTCCAGCAGCTCACCGCTGGCGATCATCTCGTCGAAGCGTGTGTCGTCGATGAACCAGTAGTGGACGCCGTCGACCTCACCCGGCCGCGGTGCTCGCGTCGTCACCGAGACGGAGATCCACACCTCGGGGTGGGTGTCACGCACGTACGCCGACACGGTCCCCTTGCCGACAGCGGTAGGGCCGGCCAACACGGTCAAGCGGCAGCGATGCGCCGCCGGGTCGGACGAGTCAGCGATGGTTGAACTCACGCTCGAGGGCGGCGACCTGGTTGGTGCCGAGTCCGCGTACGCGGCGCGACTCGGAGATGTTCAGGCGCTGCATCAGGGTGCGCGCGCGGACCTTGCCGAGACCGGGCATCGCCTGCAGCAGGTCGAGCACCCTCATCTTCGCGACCACGTCGTTGGTCTGTCCGCTCTTGAGTACCTCGCTGAGCGACGCCCCGGAGTTCTTCAACCGGTTCTTGACTTCCGCCCGCTCCCGGCGGACCCGAGCCGCCTTCTCCAGCGCAGCACGGCGTTGCTCAGCGGTCAACTCAGGAACAGGCACAGCGACTACCTCACTTCTCGAGTAGATGCCTCGCAATCTAGCGTCGCAGCAGCGATGTGGGAAGCCGGGTCAGCGCACCACTCACCGTTCGCCTGTCACAACAGGGGGATGTCGATGCCGCAGTTCTGCTTGGCGTCGGTGGCGATCGCCCGCAGTGCGCCGAGAGCGCTCAGCAGCTCCGAGGGGTTCGGGTTCTGGCTCTCGATCGTCGCGTCCATGGTGCCGATGATCTTCTTCCAGTCGTCGGCCACCACGCTCGGCGCCGTCTCCTGCAGCGTGCGGATCCGGTCCAGGGTCGTCTGATCGGCACCCGACAGCGCCGAGCCCAGGTCACCGTTGTCGGTGAGGTCGCGCAGCTCGGCGCAGTACTCAGCCCGGGTGTCCTCGCCGTCGTCGCGCAGCACCACGAAGAGGATGCCGCCCACCAGCACGAGGGCCAGCACTGCGGCGACCACGAGGTAGAGAGGCTTGCGGTTGACGCCGCGCTGCACCTCCTGCGGGAGCAGGCGCTGGTGCGGGTACGGCGACCCCGGCCCCGCCGGTCCCGGCTGACCCGGCTGGCCCTGACCCGGCTGGCCCTGGCCGGACCAGCCGTGCGGGCCGTCGGCCGGCGGGCCGACGGGTGGTGGGTAGTCAGACATGGTGCTCCCCCGTCATCGGTTCACGACCCGTCGAGAGTGACGTCGCAGTTGTCGACGGCGTAGGTCTGGATGGAGTCGACCGAGGCCTGCAGGTCGGGTGCCACATTGCCTTCGACGGCACCGATCAGCACAAGGTAGTCGTCCTTCAGCTCCGGCGGCGCCAGCTCGCGGAACACCTTGAGTTCGGCGATCAGCTTGTCGGTGTCGGCCGGGTCGAGGGTGTCGAACTCGTTGCTCGCCGCGTTCTTCTCGAACCGTTCGCAAAACGACTGCCCCGAAGTGATGTGCGGACCGGTCGGCGTGGTCTCGGTCGGCGTGGTCTCGGTCGGCGTGGTCTCGGTCGGCGTGGTCTCGGTCGGCGTGGTCTCGGTCGGCGTGGTCTCGGTCGGCGTGGTCTCGGTCTGGGTCGTCCCGGTCTGGGTCGTCCCGGTGGGCGATGATGCGCTGCCGGTCTGGTCGGAGCCGAGGAGCAGCATCGCGGCGACAGCTCCGCCGACCAGCAGCACGATCAGCGCCGCCGCCCCGAAGACGAGACCGGTCCTGTTGCCGCGGGGCGGCTCCCCGGACCAGCGCGGAGGCGGTCCGGCCGGCGGCGGTCCGGCCGGCGGCGGCTGCGCCTGGTAGTCAGACATGGTGGGCGACGATGACAATGCCGATGATGATCACGGCCAGTACCACCAGACCGATGATGAGTCCGGTCTTCTTGTTCTTCGGCGGCTCACCCTCCCCACCGCCATAACCCGGCTGGCTGCCGTACTGGGGTGGCTGACCGCCGGCGTACTGGGGTGGCTGGGCGGCTGAGTCATGGCCGTAACTCTACGGCCCGGCGGGCGCACTTCGGGAGAGATTGCGCCTCACCATCTCGCTCATCCCATGTCGACGTCGCAGCGGTCCCGCGCGTCGTCGGAGATCGCGGCGTACGCCGACGCCACCGCCTCCCGGTCGAGCTCATCGGCCCGTCCGTCTCTGGTGGCGCGCACCCCCTCGATGACCAACGTGTAGTCGTCGTCGAGGTCGTCGGGTGCGCTCTTGCCGAGGTCGACGAAGACGTCGTGCAGCTTCTTCAAGCCGGCATCGTTGCGGAAGTTGGCCTGGGCCAGCCCGGTGTCGTTGTCGTAGTCCTGCAGCTTGCCGCAGTACTCGTCACCGCCGCACGCGGTCAGCGAGCCGGTGCTGAGGAGTGCGACGGTGACGGCTGCTGCGAGGCGACGCATACCGCTGTCTACCACGGCGGCGGCCCTGGGGTCAGGACCCGGACCCGGAGTCCACCTTCACGTCGCAGTTGTCGACGGCGTAGTCCTGGATGTTCTTGATGGCTTGGGTCGGGTCAGTCGACGGGGAGGGCTTCTCGATCGCAGCGATCAGCGTGTCGTAGTCGTCCTTCAGCTCGTCCGGCGCCAGCTCGCGGAATTCTTTGAGCTCGTCTGTGACCTTCTTGATGTCGTTGGCGCTCGGGTTGTCGAGCTGGTTGCTCTCGGCGTTCGCGCGGAACCGGTCGCAGTACGCACTCCCGTCGCCGCCACTGCACGCGGTGACCGTGGCGACACTCATGACGGCTACCGCGGCGAGCGAGGAAAGTCGCTTCATCGAGGTCACCTGAACGCAGTCAGGACGTCGTCGTTCGTGCGCGCCGCAGCTGCGCGCAGCGCACCAGCGGTCGGACCCGCCTCGAGCACGCCACGCGAGGACGACGGCAGCACGACCTCCGAGAGCCCGCCGAAGTGGCGACCGATGTCCGCGGCGGACCCACCCTGGGCGCCGAACCCCGGGGCCAGCAGCGGACCGCCGATGGCGACGTCCTCGGTCAGCTCGGCGAGGTTCGCGCCGACCACCGCGCCCACCGAACCCGTCGCCGCGTCGGACTCTGCCGCGTTGACGGCCTTGATCGCCGCGAGCAGGTGACCGGCCACGGTGCGGTCGCCGGTTCGAGCGGCCTGCACCTCGGGTCCCTCGGGGTTGGACGTGAGCGCGAGCACGAAGACACCCGCCCCGTGGGCATGGGCGGTGTCGATCACGGGACGCAGCGAACCGAAGCCGAGGAACGGGTGCACGGTGATCGCGTCGACAGCAAGCGGTGAGGTCTGGTCGAGGTAGGCGTCGGCGTACCCCTGCATCGTCGACCCGATGTCGCCGCGCTTCGCGTCGAGCAGCACAAGCGTGCCGCCGGACCGGAACTCACTGGCGGCCTTCTCCAGTACGGCGATCCCCGCCGACCCGTGGCGCTCGAAGAACGCCGACTGTGGCTTCACGACGGCTACCTCACCGGCCAGCGCCTCCACGCAGGTCATCGCGAACCGCTCCAGCCCGGCGGGGTCGTCGGCCAGACCCCAGGCGCGGAGCAGGGACGCGTGCGGGTCGATGCCGACGCAGAAGGGACCCAGCTTGTCGACGGCGGCGCGGAGCCGCGTTCCGAACGGTTCGGGCACGAGACTTCCTTTCGTGGGTGGCGGCTAGGGAGTGGGCGCGGTGAAGGGTGGGTGGGCGCGTCCGACGACCTCGGACACCTTGGCGATTCCTCGTCCGGCCAGTTCCTGCCGGAGCTCCCGGATCACCCGAACGGGTGCGCTCGGGTCGTTGAAGATGGCCGTGCCGACCTGGACCGCGCTGGCGCCGGCCGCCAGGAACTCCAGTGCGTCGGCGCCGGAGCGGATGCCGCCCACACCGATGATGGGGACCGACGGCAGTGCCTGGGACGCCTGCCAGACCGCCCGGAGCGCGACCGGCTTCACCGCAGGGCCGGACAGCCCCCCGGTGACCCCGCCGAGCGACGGGCGCAGTGTGTCGGGGTCGAGGTGGAGACCCAGCAGGGTGTTGATCATGACGAGGCCGTCGGCACCGGCCTCCATCACCGCAATGGCGACCTCGACGATGCTGGTGACGTCGGGTGACAGCTTGGCGAAGACCGGTACGCCGCGGGGCGTGTCGCGGCGTACGACGGCCAGCACCCGCGCCGCCTGGAACGGGTCGCAGGCAAACACCAGACCACGGTTCTCGACGTTCGGGCACGAGATGTTGACCTCCACCGCGGCCACTCCGGGGGTGTTCCCGACCCGGCGCGCCAGCTCGGCGTACTCCCCCAGCGACCCGCCCGCGATCGACACGATCGGCCTGGCGTCGCGCTGCAGCAGCCACGGCAGGTCACTGGCCAGGAACGCGTCGATGCCGGGCCCCTGCAGCCCGATCGAGTTGAGCATCCCGGCCGCCGTCTCCGCCATCCGGGGCGTCGCCCGCCCCGACCGGGGGTCGCGCATGATCGACTTCGTGACCACGGCGCCGAGCTCGGCGACGTCGAAGAACTGCGCCAGCTCGCGGCCCGACGCGGCGCAACCGCTGGCGGTCATCACCGGGTTGTCGAGGTAGGCGTCGGCAAGCACGGTGGACAAGTCGACGTCCTCCGGTCGCAGCCGCATCATCCGTGCCGCCCCGGCCGAGGAGCGCCGTGGGTGCCGGCCGGCACCGTGCCGACGTCGTCCCACCTGACCCGGTCACCGGCGAAGACCGGTCCCTCGACGCACGACCGCACCATCCGGGTGACGTTGTCGTCGCCCACGACCGGCAGGACGCACGTCATGCAGACGCCGATCCCGCACGCCATCGACTCCTCGACGGCGGTCTGGCTCCATGCACCGTGGGCGGTCGCGACGTCCGTGACGGCCCTGAGCATCCCCATCGGGCCGCAGGAGTACACCACCTCGATGTGGTTGCGGGTCATCAGCGCGGGCAACGGGTCGGTGACGAGGCCCCTGATGCCGACTGAGCCGTCGACCGTGGTGACCGTCACCGACTGGGCTGCCCGCTTGGCCTCGAGCGTTCCGAACAGCCGCGACTCGGTCGATGCCCCGAGCACCATGTGCACCGCGCAGTTGCGCTCGCGCAGCCGCTCGGCGAGCGCGAACAACGGGGCGGAGCCGTAGCCCCCGCCGACGAGCGCGCACGACACCCGCTCCTTCGGCAGGGCGAACGGGTGACCGAGCGGGCCGACGACGTTGACCGGGTCATGCGGCTGCAGCTGCGCCATCCACGTCGTACCGGCGCCGTGGGCGGCGAACACGATCTCGACGGTGCCGCCGTACACCCCGGCAGGTCGCACCCGGTAGATCGAGAACGCCCGCCGCAGCAGCGCCCCCGACGTCGGTCCGCCGACCGACAAAGCGACGAAGCTGCCAGGGCGGGTGCGCTCGGCGATACCGTCCGCGACCAGGGTGAGATGGAAGTAGTCGGCGACCCGCTTGATCGAGAACACCTCGCCGTCGACCTGCAAGGGGCCACGCGGCGCCGTCGCCTCCGCAGCCGGGCTCACGCGCTTGCTCCACGCTCGTCGGGCTGCGGGCCGGCGGCGCCGGCCGACCACTCCTGCAGGGAGCGGACGCCGAGCTTGCCGGCACGCATCGCCTCGATGCCCAGCACCGCGGCGCCGAGACCTTGCACGGTGGTGATGCACGGGATGTTGCGGACCACCGACGCCGTACGGATCTCGTAGCCGTCGAACCGTGGCGATCCGCCGGACGTCGCACCGTGCGGGGTGTTGACGACGAGGTCGATCTCTCCGTCGTGGATCAGCCCGACGATGGTGCGTTCGCCGTCGGGACCGGCGCCCTCGGAGTGCTTGCGCACCACCGTTGCCTTGACCCCGTTGCGGCGGAGTACCTCGGCGGTGCCAAGGGTCGCGAGGATCTCGAATCCTAGGTCGGCCAGCCGCTTCACCGGGAAGATCAGGTGCCGCTTGTCCTGGTTGGCCACCGACACGAACGCCTTGCCGGACACCGGCAGACCACCGACGGCCGCCTGAGCCTTGGCGAACGCCGTACCGAAGTCGGCGTCGATCCCCATCACCTCGCCCGTGGACCGCATTTCCGGCCCGAGCACCGTGTCGACGCCCGACCCGTCGTGGGTGCGGAACCGGTTGAACGGCATCACCGCCTCCTTGACCGCGACCCCGGCGGAGCCGGTCACATCACCTCCGTCTCCCTCGGACGGCAGCATGCCTTCGGCCCGCAGGTCGGCGACGGTCGCGCCCAGCATGATCCGCGCGGCGGCCTTGGCGAGCGGGGTGCCGGTCGCCTTGGAGACGAACGGGACCGTCCGGGAGGCCCGTGGGTTGGCCTCGAGCACGTAGAGCACGTCGGAGACGAGCGCGAACTGGATGTTGAGCAGGCCGTGCACGCCGACCCCCTCGGCGATCGCCCGGGTCGACACCCGGATGCGGTCGGTCACCTCCCGCCCGAGCGTGATCGGCGGCAACACGCACGACGAGTCACCGGAGTGGATCCCGGCCTCCTCGATGTGCTCCATCACACCACCGAGGAAGAGCTCGGAACCGTCGAACAACGCGTCGACGTCGATCTCGACGGCGTCGTCGAGAAACGCGTCCACCAGCACCGGGTGCAGCGGTGAGATCTCGGTGGCGCGCTCGATGTAGGCGCGCAGCGAGGTGTCGTCGTAGACGATCTCCATACCGCGCCCCCCGAGGACGAAGGACGGTCGCACCAGCACCGGGTAGCCGACACCGTCGGCCACCTCCTTGGCCTCGTCGTAAGAGGTCGCTGTGCCGTGCTTCGGTGCGGGGAGGTGCGCGGTGGCGAGCACGTGCCCGAAGGCGCCGCGGTCCTCCGCCAGGTCGATCGCGTCGGGGCTGGTGCCGACGATCGGTACGCCGGCTGCGGCCAGCCCGTGGGCGAGCCCGAGCGGGGTCTGGCCCCCGAGCTGCACGATGACACCGGCCACCGGACCGGCTGCGGTCTCTGCGGCCACCACCTCCAACACGTCCTCAAGGGTGAGGGGCTCGAAGTACAGCCGGTCGGACGTGTCGTAGTCGGTGGACACGGTCTCGGGGTTGCAGTTGACCATCACGGTCTCGTAGCCGGCGGCCGACAGCGCCATCGACGCGTGCACACAGGAGTAGTCGAACTCGATCCCCTGACCGATCCGGTTCGGACCGCTGCCCAAGATGATGACCGCCGGCCGGGTCCGCGGCTGGACCTCCGTCTCCTCGTCGTACGTCGAGTAGTGGTACGGCGTGCGGGCGGCGAACTCGGCCGCGCAGGTGTCGACGGTCTTGTAGACGGGACGGACGCCCAGGGCTTTCCGCACGCCACGGACCACCTCGGCCGACGACCCCGTCAGCTCGGCGATCTGCTGGTCGGAGAAGCCGTGCCGCTTCGCATGCCGCAACAGCCCCGGGGTGAGTGTCTCCGCGGCCGCGACCTCATGGGCCACCTCGTGGAGGAGCAGCAGCTGGTCGACGAACCACGGGTCGATGCCCGTGGCGGCGGACACCTCGTCGACGGTCGCGCCCGCCCGGATCGCGTCCATGACGACCCGCAACCGGCCGTCGTGTGGGCTGGCCGCGCGCCTCAGCAGGTCGTCCTTGTCACCAGGCGCCCCCAGCCAGCTGAACACCGCATCGCGCTTCTCCATCGAACGCAGCGCCTTCTGCAGCGCCTCGGTGAAGTTGCGGCCGATCGCCATCGCCTCGCCGACGCTCTTCATGTGCGTGGTCAGCACCGGGTCGGCGGCGGGGAACTTCTCGAACGCGAACCGTGGCACCTTGACGACGACGTAGTCGAGTGCCGGCTCGAAGCTGGCAGGTGTGCTCTGCCCATCCTCTCGGGTGGTGATGTCGTTGGGGATCTCGTCGAGGGTGTAGCCGAGCGCGACCAAGGTGGCGATCTTGGCGATCGGGAACCCGGTCGCCTTCGACGCCAGCGCACTCGACCGCGAGACCCGCGGGTTCATCTCGATGACGACCATCCGACCATCGGTCGGGTTGACCGCGAACTGGATGTTGCAGCCGCCGGTCTCCACGCCGACCGCCCGGATGACCCCGATGGCCATGTCGCGCATCGACTGGTACTCGCGGTCGGTGAGCGTCATCGCCGGGGCGACGGTGATCGAGTCACCGGTGTGGACGCCCATCGGGTCCACGTTCTCGATCGAGCAGACGATCACGGTGTTGTCCTGGCCGTCGCGCATCACCTCGAGCTCGTACTCCTTCCAGCCGAGGATCGCCTCCTCCAGCAGCACCTCGGTGGTGGGGCTGGCGTCGAGGCCGGCACCGGCGATCCGGCGCAGGTCGCTGTGGTCGCGGGCCATGCCGGAGCCGGCACCGCCCATCGTGAACGACGGCCGGACCACCACCGGGAAGCCGAGTGCGTCCACCGCGGCGAAGCAGTCGTCCAGCGAGTGGCACACCGCAGAACGGGCGACCTCACCGCCGAGGGAGGTGACGATCTTCTTGAACGTCTCCCGGTTCTCGCCCGCTTCGATCGCGGCGATCGACGCCCCGATGAGCTCGACGTCGTACTTGTCGAGGGTCCCGTCCTGTGCCAGCGCCACCGCGACGTTGAGCGCCGTCTGCCCACCGAGGGTCGCCAGCAGCGCGTCGGGGCGCTCCTTGTCGATCACCTTCGCCACGAACTCCGGGGTGATCGGCTCGACGTACGTCGCGTCGGCCATCTCCGGGTCGGTCATGATCGTCGCCGGGTTGGAGTTGACCAAGATGACCCGCACGCCCTCGGCGCGCAGGACCCGGCAGGCCTGCGTGCCGGAGTAGTCGAACTCGCAGGCCTGGCCGATCACGATCGGGCCGGAGCCGATGACCAGGACCGAGGTGAGGTCGTCGCGGCGTGGCATCAGCCCCCCTCCTCCCCTTCACCGATTCGTCCGGCTGACGCCCGCGCTGAGTGTCCGCGCTCGGTCGGACGAACCGGGGAGAGGAGGCGAAGGAAGCGCTCGAACAGGTGGCCGGCGTCGTGCGGCCCCGCTGCCGCCTCGGGGTGGTACTGCACCGAGAACGCCGGCTGGTCGACCAGGCGCAGCCCCTCGATCACGTTGTCGTTGAGGCAGACGTGGGTGACCTCCGCCTTTCCGAACTCCGTCTCGAAGGCCAGCTCCCCTCGCTGTCCACCTACGGCGCTGAACCCATGTTCGCCTACGGCGCTGGGCCCTACGGCGCTGAGCCCACGTGCGCCTACGGCGAAGCCGTGATTGTGCGCGGTCACCTCGACCCGGCCGGTGCGCAGGTCGAGCACCGGCTGGTTGACGCCGCGGTGGCCGTAGCCGAGCTTGTAGGTCGACAAGCCGAGGGCGCGACCGAAGAGCTGGTGGCCGAAGCAGATGCCGAAGTAGGGGAGCTGGCGCCGGAGTACCGCTCGCAGCAGCGCGATCTCGTGGTCGGCGGTGGCCGGGTCGCCGGGGCCGTTGGAGAAGAAGACGCCGTCGGGCTCGGCGGCGAGCAGCTCGTCCACGGTCGCGGTGGCCGGCAGCACG